>Ga0247722_10000405_pt1 | contig 27023 bp, 20 predicted proteins | sample MSEWelMarce3H_FC_FD_189094 | JGI IMG/M metagenome (GOLD analysis project Ga0247722, IMG submission 189094) | Subsurface sediment microbial communities from gas well in West Virginia, United States - MSEEL Well Study Marcellus 3H_FC | ecosystem: Environmental > Terrestrial > Deep subsurface >... | reverse complement strand
ATTGAAAATAGTGTTTCCATTGAAAATAGTGTTTCCATTGAAAATAGTATTCCCATTGAAAATAGTGTTTCCATTGAAAATCTTACTACTGATAATACTGATAATACTGATAATACTGATAATACTGATAATACTGATAATACTGATAATACTGATAATAATAATAGTAACAATAACAATAATGTAACGTATAAAACGTATATATCAGAAGGAGTTGGATGGGTTGGAAGCGTTTTGGTTTTGATACCATATGTCGTTCCTTTTAATAAGACAATCGATTTTGTATTAAACACGTTGGGTGCGTCTGGATTATTTATCGTGTGTGTTACATCAAAGCAATATCAGTCAATTGTTATAAATGCTGCATGGATTGTAGGCGGCATTTATAAATATTTTTTTTCGTGAATCATAGAATCATAGAATTAAAACATGTGCATGGGAGATGAAGCGCTTGATGGAGCCAAACTACCGACACACATGGAATACGACAAACGGGAAACAAAGTATGCTAAAAAGTATGTAAAACAGCTCATAAACAAACTGAGGAGCAGTCCGAAGCTAAATTTCCTTGAAAACAAACTGTAGAGAGAAAATACGGTTACAAAAACAAATAATACATAAAAAAATATGGAAAAACCATAATAATACAAACAGTATTCACGGGTCAGTGGACCGAAAAGCGTATCTAACATATTATTCATTATTATATAAACTATTTATATGTATAGTATATATAATAATTTATATAATATTCATTAAAATTCAATAAAAATCATAAATAAGAATATAATAAATAACATTTTAACATTATCTAAATTTTCTAAATTTTCTAAATTTTCTAAAATAAAATAAAAAATGATTAAAAATATCAACGTATGTGGAATCCACGGAAAAAAATTAGGCATGATGTTTAAAAAAGAGTGTATCGAAAACGATACACACGACATAGAAGGAACTTTAAAAAAAGTATCTACAAAGTCGGGAGAGTTAAAACGAGCATCGTGTGAAAAATGGGATTTACCGGAACATTGTTTCACACACGCGTATCAGTTTTGCGAAATATCAAAATTGTATTTGAATGTGGAAGACGCTAGCGTGGAGCATCGGTCTCTTATTGTAAAAGAGCTGTCAACTAAAATTTCGGGGTATAAACGACAAGACGTTGAAAAAAAAATATTTCAAAAAGATTTATTTGTATCTCTCGAAAATGTAATCGATAAATTGTTATGTTCCAAGTTGAAATGTTTTTACTGCAAGCAGAGCTGCGAGCTTTTATATAAAAACATGTATTCAAAACAGCAATGGACGCTGGATCGGATTGACAACGACGCCGGACACAATGCAGACAATGTTGTTGTTAGCTGTTTGGAGTGCAATTTGAAACGGGGAACCATGGACAGTGAACGTTTTAAATATGGAAAACAGATTGGATTGACATTTCGAAAAATGGAGTAGTGTATAATTAGTAATGTAATTATTTATTTTATTATTATGTATTTTATTATTATGTATTTTGATTAAAGTTAAATATTTCTTTAAAAAAATGATATAAACCATAAACACGTAACTATATCATTAATAATAATAATAATAATAATAATAAATATAATTTTAATGAATGCAAACATAAACGATGTTGTCGGTGGTTCCGGTTCCGGTTCCGGATACACGACCCAAAATGCGCTGCTATTGACCAATCTGCTAAAATTCTATGAACAAAATGACAATTTGGACGTCATGTTGCAGATTATTAACGGCCATTCGAAAATATCGCTTCGAATTATTGACTGGTTTGCAACCAATTATGCGAAGAAATATTTCACAGTATATGCGATCAATAACGAATATTCAAAAGGGCCCAGACGGTTTAAGGTGTATGTCGATTATAAACTGAAGCTAAAAGCGTATTCGAAAAAACGATTCGACCCGTTTTGTAGATGGGATAGAATTACAATTCCGTATAAAAACGGCACATTCATTCAGACGACGATTGGACAGCTCAACTTTTTTAAATGGGCGATTGAAAATGACATTGTTCAATACATTGAGCAGCATTATGACACCATTGAAAATGACATGAATGCGAGAAATAGCACGTCGAAACGTTCGTCGGGTTCATCGAATTCAACCGCTTCATCACTATCTTCCATTTCATCATGCGACGATGACAGTAATAGCATTGCGAATGAAGTGAAGAATGAAATCAAAAGTGAAAAAAATAAAACTCGAAAGAAGCGCGAAGAGTTGTCGGTTTCGGCAATTAAAAGTATTAAAACAGAAAAGGTTGAAGTGGTTGTCAGCTTTGAATGATTTAAAATACTTGCAAATAAAGGAGAAATAGGTATGACAAGTATGCCATGACAATGACGATGAGCCATATTGGTATCACGGTTTTATTTTTGTATCCAATTCCGAATTGGCGAACGGTTCCGTCTTTGTGAAATATAAAACTTGGTTTCACGTATGCCATAATTCCAAATAGTATAATAAACAGCAGTATAGAAAGTGAAGTGATATTTTGTTTAATAAATAGTCGATTCATGGTTATTTTATTTTTATTAATATAGATTTTTTATTAATAGATTTCTATACAAGTATATGAATATCGCTAAACCTGATTGTTATTATATCAAAATAAAAAAATATATGAAATTATACATTATACATGAAATAATCTGTAAATATATATATTGTAAAATATTATCAAAAATTATTTATTGTTATTATTTTTGATAATTTAATTTATTATTATTTATTTTAATAATTTATTTTATTATTTATTTATATTTTTTTGAATACCGCTGACGATTTTTTGGTTTTTTTGAACTATATTTTTTTCGTGAGTATTTATTTTTTATACCACCACCACTATTTTCACTTGGTGGTTGTTGTTGTTTTGGTTGCTGTTGTTTTGAAAAGTATGCAAGACGTGCAGCACGCAGCCGATTTGGTGTTAATTCGGCGGAAGCGGCTACCGCTTGAGGAGCAACAGGTTGAGCTACAGGTACAGCTTCAGAAACAGAAGAAACAGAAGAAGTGGCAGCAGGTTGACCAAATAAAACACGAGGTTGATAACGGTTAGTACGACTTTTAAGTTCGTCGGCGATAGATTGTATATTTATTTTTGCTTTCTCTAATTCTTGTTCATCTCTTCCTTTAACAATGCGTTGTGGTGTTGCTTGTGCTATACCACCCTGTGCTCTGCATAAGGGACATGGTTTTCTTTGTTTTATCAATGTTTCTATGCAATCTTTATGAAATTTATGCCCGCATTCCAGATATACTTCTTGAGCATCTGCTGGACCAGATCTTAACGCCTGTTGTGATAATGGATCATTCATTGGATCGAAGCATATAGAACACTTTTCTCCTTGTCTACCTGCCAATACTAACTCGGCGCCGTATTCTGCAATTTCTGATCCAACTTTCAATTCTTTCTGCAATTCTTCCTTGAAACCGCGATAATCTTCAGCATTACAGCTATAAATGTGTACATTGCCAGGACCGCACACTGCCAAAAAATTCTGATTAAATCCTATCGACCTAACAGGAACAAGTCCAGGTTGTAAAGCCAAGGATTCAAGCGCATCGCCGTGATCAATTCCCCATACTTGAACGGAATTGAGCGAACCACTTGCAAATAAAGGTAAAGATGATGGATGAACGGCAACGCATTCTATCGCTTCTCTGGAAGTCCATTCTTTTCCTTGTATGCTTGTTAGTTCTGTTACTTTTGTTATCGTGCTCGCATCACCAAACACTACAGTGCTCCTTGGAGTTTCTGTTATTGCTTGTATCATCGTCAAAGAACCGTCATCACATCCAACCAAAAATTCATTTTTGCGTTCCGTCCCATGATAATGATGCCATGTATCTGAACTATAGGGTCTAATCGATGTTATAGCGCGTTTTTTTTCACCATCTATTCTATAAGATTTACATTCACTCTGATAATAGCGAGATTCACCATCTTTAAAATTCCGCACTTTTAAAACAGTTCTGCCATCTGACGATTTTGTTACAAAGGCAAATAACCGTCCATCATGACTAAAGGATGCCGTTAACACATCATCGGGAGTTTCATTAGGAGGTTCGCCTACTAAACTTGGAGGTAAAGTGTATATAACTGACGAAGAAGAGGGTTCAATATTAAAACGATGCATAATAATTCGATTATCATCAATGTTCTTGTGATTATTTACACCGACTGCAATATATGATGAATTTTTTTCAGACCAGAGCGGATAAAAAGCAATGCATGAAACTTCGTCGCGCGCATCAATGCGAATCATTTCGAGTTCACTTTTTAATTCATTCGTCTTTTTATGTTTTTCAATAAAATCACGATAGGCAATGGTAACAAGTTGATTTTTATTAGCCCGTTCGTAATCCGTCAATGTATGTTGTTCTTCTTGTTCTTTTAACTGTTCTGTTAGTTCTTGTAATTCTCTCTTCGTCTTTAACACTTCATCTTCATTGGTTACGGTTACAACACTCAACCCTCTTAATTTATTTTGTAAGAGTTTCATCGCTTTCTCAATATCATAAATTTTCGATGTAATATCCGATAAAGTTTTTCTTACACTCGAGTATTGGTCGTTTACATTTTTATATTTTTCTTCTGCTTCTTTCTTCATTTGTTCCATTTCACGCAATTCTTGTTCAACTTCTTCTTGACTTCTCAAACCAAAGACATTAAGAGTATGTGACGGTTCAAGTTGTTGAACTGCGCCTTCTTGCTGTTGCTGTTGTTCTCTGCTTATTTTATCAAATTTCCACATTAATACTCTGTCAGAACATGCTGCTGCTACTACAGGAAAAGTTTTATGAAATTCTACAAACTTCACGGCAGTTGGTAAACCGGTTAATTGTGCCAACTTTTTTGGTTGCGATTGATTTATTTCCCATAATGTTATAATTCCCGCATCATCCCCAACTGCCACCAATGGTTGAGTTGGATGAACGGCCATGCAAGTATTCGCCCGCCCTTCAGTGACATTAATTGAAGCAATGGCGTCCATAAATCCTCCTCCGAGTTGATAATATTTTTTTGAAAAACGATGTCGCTGTCGTTTTTGTCGTCTATTTTTTAACGACCGTTTTTTATACTTCATTATTTATTTTTTATAACTGTCAACTATCTCCTAAATAAAAAAAATAAAATACAAAATACTTGTCTATAATAATGAAATAAAATAAATAAAAACTAATAAATTAATAATATCAAAATAATATTCTTTTTATTTTATTTATGAATATTTTTTATGTTTTTTCGAGATTGAATAATAATTACGAATTTTTGATTTCTTTGAACTATATTTTTTTCGTGAGTATTTATTTTGTTTACTGCCACCACGATTTTCACTTGGTGGTTGTTGTTCTCTTCGTCGTCCTTCAATGTCTGCAAGACGTGCAGCACGAAGCTGTTCTAGTGTTAATTCGGGGGAAGCAAGAGGTGCATCTTCAACTACATCTTCAGGTGCAGAAGAAGCGGAAGCGGCGGCAGCGCCTTCACCAAAATCTAAACCACGAGGTTCATACCGTCCAAAACGATCAACTAAACTTTTAGCGACGCGATGTGTCCCTTCTTTCACTTTTTGACGCTGTAATTCTTGTCTTCCTTGACTAATGCGTTGTGGTGTTGCTTGTGCTATACCACCCTGTGCTCTGCATAAAGGGCATGATAATGTTCCTTGTTTTATCAATGGTTCTATGCAATCTTTATGAAATTTATGCCCGCATTCCAGATATACTTCTTGAGCATCTGCTGGCCCTGATCTTAACGTCTGTTGTGACAATGGATCATTCATTGGATCGAAGCATATAGAACACTTTTCTCCTTGTCTACCTGCTAACTCTAATTCAGTCCCATATTTTGCAATTTCTGATCCACTTTGCAATTCTTTCTGCAATTCTTCCTTGAAACCGCCATAATCGTCGGCATTACAGCTATAAATGCGTACATTATCAGGACCGCACACTGCCAAAAAATTCTGATTAAATCCGACCGATATAACAGGAGTTACTTGAGGTTGAACTACAAGCGGTTCAGGTTCGCGTTTACTCTCATCCCATACTTGAACGGCGTTGCGTGAACCACTTGCAAATAAAGGTAAAGAGTGTGACTTGGGATGAACGGCGACGCATTCTATCGCTTCTCTAAAATTCCATTCTTTTGATTTACGTACTGCTTCTACTCTTGCAAAACCCACCCGAAGAGCATAAATCGTGACTGCCTCTATTAGCATCAAAGAACCATCATCACATCCAATAATAAAACCATGTGTGTGCATCATTCCAGCAAATTTATAGATACTACCATTATGAAAACCGGAACTTGTTCTATAAGGCGTAATGCATGTTATAGCGCATTTTTTTGGTATGTTGTAAACGCTATATTCAGAATCCATAAACCTATTGTCTCCATCTTTAAAATTAATTACTTTTAAAACAGTTCTGCCATCTGACTTTATTGTTACAAACGAAAACAATTGTCCATCACTACTAAACGATGTGAATAATACCTTTTCACTTTGTGGAAAATTGCCTTCACTTCTGAAAACTGTATGTAAAGAATATAAATCCACGGAAGAGGAAGGTTCAATTTTGAACCTATACATAATGATTTGGTTATTTTGTGTATTGTTGTTTACACCAACCGCAATATATGATTCTCTTGGATGAAAAGAAAAACATGAAACTTCGTCGCGCGCACCTTTTTTTATTTTTTGAAGTTCAGCAGCTTTTTCTTTTACAATTTTTTCTTTACCCAATATACCCCTCCATATGTTAAATTCTTGTTCATCTAATATTTTCCGTTGTTCTTTTATCGATCTAATTTCTTCTTGTAGCTTTAACAACCTTGGTTTTTGGTCGTTTAATTCATCTTCATATTGTTTTGCTTTATCTTTTTCTCCTCTCATAATATGACTACGCATAAATGTTTCAGAATCTTTAATATCTGGTTCAAGTTTCTCAATGTCCCTTATCACCTGCCAATTCCTAGAATGTAGAGTTTTGATTTCTGTATTCACCCGTTCATTATTACGACGTTCCTCTTCTAAAATCTGTTGTGCTTCACGCAATTCTTGTTCAGCTTCTTCTTCACTTCTCGCTCTAAAATCACTAACCGTGTGTGATGGTTCAACTTGTTGATCTTGTTGTTCTCTATTTATTTGGTCAACCCTCCACATTAACATTCTGTCAGAACATGCTGCTGCTACTACAGGAAAAGTTTTATGAAATTCTACAAACTTCACGGCAGTTGGTAAACCGGTTAACTGTGCCACCCGTTTTGGTTCTACTTGACCCAAGGAATTTATTTCCCATAACGTTACAATTCCCGTATCATCCCCAACTGCCACTAGTGGTTGAGTTGGATGAACGGCCATGCAAGTATGAGTTCGCCCTTCCATTGCAATTAGTTGCGCAATGGTGTCCATAAATCCTCCGCCGCGTTGAACCGTGGCGGCAGAATATTTTTTTGAAAAACGATGTCGCTTTCGTTTTTGTCGTCTATTTTTTAACGACCGTTTTTTATACTTCATATTTTATAAATTTTCACCTAAATAAAATAAAATAAAAATATTCACATATATTAGTGCAATAAAATAATAATAATAAAATAATAAGAAAATAAAAATGATCAAGAAAAAATAAAAATGATCAAGAGACAATAAAAATCAATTAAAAAAAATCAAATTGATTTTTAAATGGTTAATAATAATGCTTATCAGCGTTTCTTGTTTCCTTGTTTCTTAAAGAAAGAATGAATCTGTTTATTTTATCCCTGATTCCACGCGAAGTTGCCGAAGCAATGATGGACAAACACATTGTAAAAATCATTTTGGAAGCGGTTCAAATGCTGTGTTCTGCTCGTCGGATTCTTGTTCCCGATGACGAGGAAGGCAACGCTCCGCTTTACAAAATTGCACACAAAAATCATCCCGTCACAATTTGGTGCAGAGAATCTCAAGCCAATTTCATTTGGACGCTCGACCTCATTGACGAAATGCACAAGGAATGGCAGTTCCGCTACAGCCACCCTGAAACAAAAATCCACAAATCATACACGGTTGCACAGTATTTACGAGAGCACATTCCAGATGCATCGCTTTTCCCTCAACAACGTCTTACCCCGTTCGCACAAGCCATGCCGGACCAGTACAAATGTGAAAATGACGCAGTCCAAGCATACCGAAACTACTACATGTCGGAAGAAAAACAGAAAATTGCCACATGGAACAAAAAGAGGGCTGCTCCCGCTTGGTACATTAAAAATGTAAAATAAAATAATTTGTTATCTAAAAACCAAAAAAACAAAAATTATTTTACATTTTTTTATTTTTATAACTACTACGTTTTTTATAAGCGCGCTTTTTGCTGTTCCGCTTTTTACGCGATGAGCGAATATTTTTTTTTCTTCCTCCTTGCCCTGCATATGCTCGTTGTCGTCTACGTTCATCACGCGCTTCCTGACGCTCTTCATAAAGCTCATCCAGTCCTTGTGAAATAGACCATTCATCTCTATAATATTTCGGATCTTGCTGTTTTAATATCTTTATATCAGATTCTCGTTCAGATTTACCATATCTTACCACATCTTCCATATTCAAACCTACAATAATTTTTTTATTTTGATTATTAAGTTGAATCAACCTTCTTAATATAGGAATAAGCTCCTTGATCTTTGATGCGACATATACACGTGTTTCAACATCAGCACTCTCACCATTTCTTTTGATAAAATCAAATAATATAAAAACTACACGGCTAAAAAAAAATTTTATATTTGTAGCAATTTCACTAGTAGGATCCAACTGATTAACAGTTATAAAATTATCAACAATATCATTAGATTTTTTAATAAATTCTTCTTCAGCAATGGGGAGGGCGTGAAGTCCTCCTGACGGAATATATATCTTTAATATTTCTTGTAAAGGAAGAAAAATGTCAGGTAATTCTGGTAATTCTGGTGTATTTTGTAGTAATTTAATAAACTCTTGCATAATATCAGTTAACCATGAGGGATATTCAGTCAACGCGTCCGGATAATGACCTCCTCTAAACAAAGTTACAGGAGTAGATAACTTCCATATTAATTTTGAAAAAGTGTCCTCTCCAAAATTTTCTTTCATAAACTCGACAAACTCGGAAACATTTGTTTCTTTCGCGTGTCTAATATTTTGATTTTTATAAACCTCTGGCAAATCTGGACGATTAAAAACTGATTTTTTAAATGATTGTGGTGATCGTGGCGAAGGGGTCGATTTTTTTCGCAATCGTAACGGCGTCGGGTAAGATTTTGATGGCGTCTGGGGCGGCGTCAACAGGACAGCATCAGATGAAGAAGACATCCTCCTAAATCTAAATATTTATTTTATCGTGTATTATGTATATATTATGTATATATTATGTATATACTATGTATATATTATGTATATATTAAATTTTATTATTATATTTCCTAAAAAATAAAATAATATTTCATATAATACCGTGATTATCTCTCCATTCTCTCAAGATTCGTTAATTCCTTCTATGTCCACATAACTATCCGGATACAAATCCGCGGAATTTGCGTACTCTTCGTGCGCATCGTCTTCTTGCATTTCATTTTCTTCATCCGGGTCATAATCCGGTGCATCTCCTTCATCCGCAACCGCGTCTTCGCGGGCCAGTGCTTCCGGGTCCGGATCGCCGGACAGCATTGTGCTCATTATTCCGCGCTCCTTTTTGCGATTATTTATTCTCTCGATGCGCGCCAACTCTTCCGTTTCGAAATCCGGGTTATAAATCCGTAGACCCGCGTTTTTACCGATGGACTGCGAACCCATTTTGTATTTCTTATGATTCAAATAAATTTGTTTCTGGTCTTCCGACATTTGATCCACGTTTTGAACAATGTCATCTCGCTCATCGTCGAGAGAGCGCAAATAATTCTCGCGAATCGTGTCAATATTCCGATTCATTATTTTTTTATCATCCAAAATGAGCTCGAAATACGTGGTCAAAATTCGCGATACTTCTTTTTGCACATCGATTGGATTTTTTTGTTTTGGCGCTTGTTGTCCTTGTCCTTGTCCCGCCTTTTTCTCTCGAAATTGTTTGACAACATTGGAAAAATGCAAATAGGAATGGATGGATGCCAAGAAATAATACTCGTATAGAAGCACTGTAATGTGTTTATTGTCTCCGCTGTAAATAGGCGTATTCTCGATAATTTCATTCAATAAAAGCGTGGTCGACTGCACATTTTTCAAAATATTACTAACCGGTTTCTTGTTTCCGATTTTATAAAAATTCCCAAGCGTTTTCGTGACGCGCTCATTTGAAAAGGCAATAATGGACGACGCGTCGCCGGAAGAAAGTTGGCCGGTAATGTAGGGCGGCAACGACTCAATTTCAGACACTTGAGTCAGAATCATATTTGGATACACCTGTGTGATATTTTTGATTGCATTTTTCACAAATTCAACCGACACTTCAAGCGTATTATTTTCGCCATTTAGTAACGTGTTTTCCGTTTTATGAAACAACATGATGCCGCCCTTGGTTACGACACCTTGCGTAATATCCGACGGTGTTCTGAATACGGCATTTGCGGTTCCTTTATTCTTCATATTTAAAAACGCCGTCATTTGCTCCGTGAGCGCTTTACTGGTTTGTTCGACGCGTCGTTGTAAGTTCCTGGAACGTTCTGCGGTCGGGTTTTCGTTGAATGCTTTGAGCGCGACGAGAACGTCTTTATCCAGCACCTGCAAAGAAGCAGCAACAGATGCGGCTACAGATGGCGACAGTGTTTTAATTAAAATGCGGTTCAGATGTTCGTTATATGTTCCAACACGTGCTTCATACATGGGTTTCATTGTTTGTCTATTGATCAATTGAAGCAAATGCTGTAAATCTTTAATGGTGTAATCCAAATTGAATTCATTTTTGATTTGAGTTATTAATTTTAATTTATTGTCATGCGTCATACTTTTTGCGGATTTCAATACGTTGAATATGTCGCGATTCTCTCCAAATGTGTTTTTGAATTTACAAATTTTTTGAAGTTCGTCAGACATTGCAGTTTCATTTATTTCTCTCAAAGCGCCCGATTCGATTTGTTCGCCTTGTTCTTGTCGCTCTTGTTCTTGCTGTTCTTCTTCTTCTTCGATTGCTTCTCTTGCTTCTGTTCCCGTTCCTGCCTTTGCTTTTGATTTTACTTCTGCCTTTTTCTTCTTTTTCGCCGATGCTTGTTCTTGGGATGCCGAGGTAGCAGCTTTTAGCCCTTTATGTTTTCCGTAATTGCAATACGTCATGAAGGCGTTATAAATCGTGTATTCGTCGAAGTTGGAAGGCAGTTCAGGAATTGCATTGCGCGTATCTTTTGGATCAAGCATGGTTGCCGCCTCGCTCAAACTGTAAACGTCGTGTAAAATATCGGCATTGCAATCCACCATGTCGCAATAATTTCGAATATTGGGTTCCCTCTGTATCATGTATTGCAATACGGTTTCGCCGTCATCGCCCTTCTCGTTGCAGCAAGCGTTTTGAATATAATTTCTCGATAACAGTTTTGCCTTGTCCGCCGTTTGCGCCGTGATTGCATCTTGAATGAGTTTCTGAACAAGGAGAGAAAAGTGAATAATTTTTGATTGAATGACGAGTATATTTTCCGTTTGTAAACTGTTTCCATTTTTAAGGTTTCGTTTCAAATCGTCGCAGTACATCTTTGTAACAGGCAGTGGCGTTGCGGTAAGGACAATGGACGGATTAACAAGAAGCGGGCGAAACAGAAAGAGCGCGTCATTAATTCTGTGTTTTGCATTTACTTTCATGATTTCGCGCTGTTTTTTTAGCGCATCGTGGTCGCGTTTGGTTTCAAAACGGGCCTGTACAACTGGTAGATTTATTATTTTTGTTTTAATTAGATTGAACAGCGTCTCTCTCATTTTATCCTGGTTTATTTTTTTCACCGAGTTCCAAGGTGCATACTCGCTTTTTACTTTTTGAGTGATGCACGCCATATAAATGAGAAATGGCAAGCTGGTTTCGTCTGCGGAATACGGATACCCTTCGAACGATTTCACGCAATTCGGAAATGTGGTTTTGGTTTTAATTTGCGGAATGGATGTTTGCACAACGATGATGATGAGCGCCATGCAATAAAAGATGAGGTACTGGTTATATGTTTTCTCGTAGGTTTCATAATCTACGCTGGTTTTCTTCTCAGCTTCATACTGTTCCTTGGTCTTTTTTGCGGGAATAAGCAGCTGAATGGACTCGATTATAAACCGCTTTTCCTTTGGTTTCAATACAACGGATAGTGAATTTTCGTAATGGGTTATGATTCCAATCATGGTTTCATATTCTTCTCTCGTCGTTTCAAATTCGCGCTCAACTTCTTCTTGTTCTTCTTGTTGTTGTTGTTGTTCTTCTGCTAACGCTTTTGCCTCCTCGTCTTCGTCTTCTTGTAAAATTTCAGCCGCCGTTCCAGTTTGTTGAATGCCCTCATTTTGAATATTAACTTCAATAATTTCGCCCGCATTTACGGAAGTGGTGTCGGAAGCCATTTGTTGTTCGTCGCGCATAAGCTGTAATACAGTTTCGCTGCCAGCGCCAGCTTCCTCTTCAGTAGCGGCCATCCATTCCGATTCAGACACGAATGCTATTCTTGAAATGGTATAGCCGCTGAATTTATCAACGATTTGGTCGCCTTCGCGCTTACCGCTGGACTTTTCAATGCGCGAGAGAGTGGACATGTAGTTCACAGATTTGGGATCGGCAGGATTATAATTTTGAGCAAGTTCGTAGAAAAAAGTTGGCAATAAACGCACGCCGGTGGTTTTGCAGTAAAACCAGTGAACGTCGTCGCCCGGTGCCGCACTTCTTACAAAAAGTTCGCTGCTTACCAAATTTAAAATGCATTGATATTTTAGCGCAACGTCTTCTAACCCAAGAATGCAATTTATGGTATCTTGATACGGAGATGTTACTACGGTGTCAACCCTTTTTTTGTTTTCTTGGCCGAGGGCGTATTTTAGTTTATTGTATTTTAGAATGTCATACACTTTGAGTTTATCGAGCAGTTTTATATTTTTCAAATCGAATAAAAATGTTTCATCGATATTTTTTCGTTTTGCTTCACTTTTTTGGTCAAACTCGTTTACAATTCTTGCAGTTAAATCTTGTAAAATCGACGATTCTGCAACCGACTTGTCAAGACATTTTTGGTTCATTGAAAAACACAACGGGTTAGGTTTGGTTTCTGATGGAATGTTGCAAAAATAAGAGGGGTCATCGAGTTGCACATTTTGAAGTTCGGGGTCATCGTCTTTTACCCATTTATTGTCGCGCCTTATAAAGTATTGGTAGCCACCGCTTTCACTTGACTCGCTTTCATCCCCTTCTTCCCCTTCGCTTGCATTATCGCTTTCATTATCGCTTCTTAACGCCGCATAGTCACCATCTTTCACAAATCGACTTCCCGATGAATCGTAACGCGCGTCAAACAGCACGTCTCCTTTATTATTATCGAGATCCAGCGCAGCAACAGAAGAATATATTTTACTCAATGTAATTTCGCGTTTTTTGCACGTTTTTGCGTCGGATGACGACGCGTTTTTTGAGAGGTGTTCGGCGATGTCTTGTTGCTCTCTCCGTATAATGCTGTCGATTTCGGAAGACGTCAAATCTGAATTTTCTACGGCGAGCGCGTCCATGAACAAGCGCGCATAGTCGGTCTCGAGAATTATTTTTAATATTTCAGATGTAGAGAGAAAAATGTCATCCTGGCGTTTTAATTCATTGAATTTATAAAGTTTGAAAATTTCATCGAATGTTACGGTTGTATCATCGGCGAGTACGATTTTGGTTTGAAGGGCGTCCTTTGTCGCCTTTTTGGCGGACTTGGAGTCATGATCGCCGAATGCATTGTAGAACATTTCCAATGATTCGAATCCCGTAATATCATTTTTATTTACGAGTTTTTTGAATTTGGATTTGGATACTCCAAGTTTTTTAAAGTAGTTGTCAATATTTTTGTGAATAAATGCGCGCATCATCTCATACTGCTGCGCACTGACGTTTTTCGAATAAATCAAAAACGGCTGAAGAGCGTAAATGACTTTATATAAAGATAAATAATTATAAAGACGGTTTTTTTGTTGTTTAGCTGTTGTTGTTCGGGTTGTTTTGGTTGTTTTATCTGTTCCCGCCGAATCCAAAATGTGAAACGCGTCTTCATTTGTTGGAACAAACGAAGTGATAAATTCCTTCACCACGGCGCTGCTCGAATTGTTCTTGGTATCCATTAAAAACAATGCTGCATCTTTTAGAGCCCCACCACTGTATTCACCCACATATTGTTGGTCGCCCTTTTTTTCAATTCGGATGATTTCAGATGGAATGTCGTCTCTCGATGTAACGTTTGATATAATGGCGTGCCATGTTTTAAGAAACGCAAAGTTTAGTGCCACCTGATCGGCTAAAAGCGTGTCCGGCAGAAGCAGTTGAGATAGATGAACTGCGGGTTTGTCGAGCGTCATAAAGGAGGTGACGAATGCCGAGTCGTCGGGTGTTGAATCTACGCGCTTTACGTTGTTTGACTTGACATCTTCAAATTCCAGTTTTGTTAGCCCGGTGTTATACGTTCGATCAATGTATTGCGGTTGCGGAATCGGAATCGAGGTTTCATCGTTTGATTTTGAACGGGAACGGGACACAATGGTGTCGTTATTCGTGGATAAAGTCAGCATATTGGAACGAACCGGTTTGCCTTGCATTATGTAATTACGATCCGGATTTTGTTTCGGATTTTCAAACGGAGTCAAATACGAGTTGAGATCGTTCATAATATTCGGATTATATGGCGCATTTCGATCCGGGTAAATCCCTTTTTCTTCCACGATTTGTTGCTTAAAGCTGTAAATTCCGTTTACCGTATCCTCTTCTTGTGCGTCATCGCCGGTAACATATAGTTTCTTAATATTTTCCACGACAGGCAGAACCCAATAGAGTTGTGTGTCAAGATTTTGAATGTGTGGAACAGCGGGCTTGTCTGCGTTACTCAAATGGGCGGGCATTTTGGGAACTCCATTTTTATCGAAAACGGAATACTCTTTTCGCAGCTGGAAAAAACGTTCAATGTTTCGGTGAATGCTGTTGAGCTCGGCTTCTGTTCGTTTATGTTTTGGAACGGATGCAATTATATTTTCCAATAAGTCGTTATACTGTTTTATTTCTGAAACGATTTTTTGTGAAGACGGGACTTCGTACATGATGTTTGCAAAAATGTGGTTTCCTTCATCCAGCGCTTCAGAAAGGTCGAGATCGATGCCAACATCACCTTCTTCACCTTCTTCGCCTTCGCCTTCACCTTGAATAGCTTGTTCTTCTACAACATTGGATGGCGGCTTTGACGGTTTATATTCGATGACCTTGATTCGTTTTATCCAAAAAGGCAATCCTCGGCATCCAAAATTGATAAATACGCTGTCTTTTAATAGTTGTTCTTTGATTTCAGGAGAGAGTAATGACAATGACGATTCTTTATCGTCAAGTATAATTTTCACTTCAATCATATCCTGATTTGCGTCTACATCAATGATTTTACATGTGATAATGAGTGGTTTATCTTCTTCTTGTGCTTGTCTTTGTGTTTCTCTTTGTGCTTCTCTTTGTGCTTGTGCACCTGGTTCCAACGATGTGGTGGTGCCTTCAACTTCTTGTAAATGTTCGCGAATTTGGTCTGGCGTCAACGATAATTCGACGGATATAACCATATTGATTTTCAGGTCATGTTGTTCGACGAATTTGTGGGTCGGTTTTCGTTCCAGGACTTGTATTTCTAAAATGTCTTCATCTTCGATTTTATCGGCGAATTCGCCGTCACGAATGCGAAGTTTTACGAGCTGTTGTGTTTTTTTATCGTTAAGATGAACCGTGCTCAAATCAATATACACAACTTCATACACGTTGTTTTGTAATTTGGAATCAGAAACGGTTGCATTTATTTTTATTTTGTCTCCCAGAAACAGTTTATTGTTTATTTCAATGTCTCTTGTTTCAGGATCGGGGTCGGATTCAATTCTCTCTTCTAGTTCCACTTCTGCTTCTACTTCCATTTAATTCAACGTATTTGATGCTATAATAAATATATAAATATATATGAAATCAATAACTATAATATTATAATTATAAATATGAATAAATATTATATATAGTAATCATTAGAGAAAATTCTTTAAATTTTAGAATATAATTATTATTTATTCAATTCATTATATACTCAATTCATTATACTTATTATTAAATATTTACAGAATACATTTAAAGAAAAATTGATATTTAATATTATATTATAGACATTTCATAGACAAGAAAGACAATACAAACCAAACAATATTAAAAATGACAACTGTTAAAAGTAAACAATATGATTATTCATTCGATTTGAGCTGTGTGCCATCATTGTATGATTTTATTCAACGTGATAATGGTGACAAGGACAAGGACGATGCTGGGTGTAAATGTTATGACGCGTGTGTGAGGTGCAAAGTAGTGGATGTGACAAATAACAAGGATGACTGGGTGAATTCCCCGTATGGTTTTTGGTTGCACAGTAATGATGAGCGAACAAAAAATTATACTCATACCTACTTTTTGGTGAATTATGATAAGAAAATATTGCAAAGCCGTGTTTCAAGTGGAGTTGAATATGGGTACGAGCAGTATGTTCGTTCGGTGGTGTTGAACGCGGATCGAAAAATTGTGAGTTTTTCGCCTCCGATGTGCGAACATAATAGACCTAGATCCAAAGATTCTGATTCTGGTATTAAAAATGTGTTGGACCTTTCAAAAGTAAAGTATGCGGAGGAGTTCGTGGAAGGAACCATGGTGAATTTGTTTTACAATCCGTCGAATGATGTTCAAGGGTGGGAGTTTTCAACGAGGAATACGGTTTCTCCGGTAGAAAAGAAGGAGAATTTGTCAGGCGTGGTGGATAAAAAATGCTTTCGACGGATGTTTTTCGAAGCGTGTGCCGTCATTGGATTGGATTTTGATGATTTGCCGAAGGAGTATTCGTATAGCTTTGTTCTACAGCATCCGGACAACACGATTGTTGCGCCGGTAAAGAAAATGGCCTTGTACATTATTGCAATTTATTACATTGATGGGACGACCGTGTATGAGATGGATCGTTCCGTTGTAAAGTGGTCCGCGTTCTCGAGTGTTCGTCATCCGGCCAGATTAAGTATCAAGAATGGAGAAGAAGATTTTCAGAAGATCGTCGCAACATGGGCATCCGCCAATTCGATATATTATTTTCCGGGAGTCATGTTTCGGTCATATGATGGTGCGCGTTATAAATTCCGCAATCCGAATTACGAGTTTATGAAAAATGCAAAGGGTCTAGAAGAAAAGAGTCGGTTTGTTTACTTGCATTTGAAAAAACTTGGAGCAGCGACACGTCATTTTGAAAGATTTCCGGAAGACCATCTTGACTTTATGCGACATGAGACGAATTTCTACACTTACACGCACAACTTGCACCAAAATTATTTGGACTGTTATGTGCATAAGAAAAAGGCGTTGAAAGAGTATGCAGTGGAATACAAAAAAAATATGTTTCAACTGCATGAACACTATAAGACGGTATTAAAGATGGCGGGTAAGCGTGTAAATGTAACGGCAGTGACTGAGTTTATGAATCAACAAAGTTTGTCGTCGCAACTCTTTGTTCTTAAGAAGTTTGAGGACAGCATTACTATCATTAAGAGTGTTAGTAGCCCCCCTCCCAAAGAAGAATCAAACGAACTAGAGTGTCCTGGCGCACCGATGAAAGAAAGCAAATAAAAAATAGAAATAAAAAAATAAAAATAAAATAGAAATAGAAATGAATTATTATAAGTAAGATTCATAAAAAAAAATAAAATATTCATACAAGATAAAGTAAACAAAAATAAATATCGCGTGTATGAATATTTTAAAATTAAATTGTAACTTTTGTAATTTAGTAGTATTAGGATTTATTTTATTTTTTACATACATGATTTGTTATTCCATGTTTACAAATAATAGTATTGAAACCATGTCATTATCTGAAACTGCGAATGCGGATAGTGCAAAAACAGACATGTTGGCGGCAAAAGTGAGCGCACTTCAGCCGATGGTTGACGGTGCATCAAAGAATGTTGGCGACAATGCAAGTAGCATCAAGACGAATATGGATGTAATCACAAGTATTTTGAAACAAAAAGTGAATGATGTGAATAAAAAAGTTGGAAAGGATATTACGGATAAGAGTAATGCACCCCCTCCGGTTACCGGCCTGTCATGAATTGAATTTCATTAGATTTGATTGAATATTGAATATGGATATTATAAGACAAGACGACGAACAACTAGAGGAGAATTGAATTCAGATCTCTTTTTCATAGTTCTTTCATAGCATCTTTGAAGATAGTATGCCAGTTCCTCGTCGTTTTCTGGATGAAGCGAGGGAGTAATTATTGCGCCATTGCTTCGATTGAATGAGCATGATGGTGCAGGTTCAGATGAAATGGCTAAGGATAAACGTTGATTTTGTCGTCGTGTCTGACTACGTGTTACTACATTTGTTAGCACATTTGTTTTATTTTGTTTTTCCATCGTTGAGGTTAAATTCAGTTCGCTTTTGATTTTCAGGCGCAAACTTCTTCTTACGGGTGGCGGCGAAGGAGTTGGGGGAGTTACGGTAGTTATTTTTTGAAGAGGCGTTACAAGTGGTATAAGAGCATGTCTTCGCGAAACGGGTGATGATGAAGATGATTCTACAACGTCGTCATCATTGTCAGAGGAATCGAAATCGGATTCTTCATTTGCAATAAATCCAAAACGGTTATATGCGCCATCATGCGATGACCCGAAGTGAGTTTCAAATCGGCGCAACGTTTTCAAAAATTGTTTCACAAGAAACGCAACGATGATGAAAACGTAACCAACGCCGATAACAATTTCCACAATATTCGCATTCATGAGCAATTGTTCGATTGCATGCGACGACGATGATGATGTTGAAAGTTGTTGTGGTGAGGTGACATTTGTTGCATTTGTTGCATTTGTTTCATTTGTTGCATTTGTCGAAATTCCTGACAACATTCGTTGTTTTGCCAATTCAAGCAAATCTCTCAGATATTGTTTTGTATGATTTGATGACGAAAATTGTTTCATTATGATGTGGATTTGGATTTGGTATATAAGCTAGCTGTCAATTCGTGTGTATACGACTTAAAATTCAATTTTATATTAAAAGCAAAAATGAAAAAACATGAATAATATAAAAACACAATAAATTTTAAAATATAGAATATAAAATATATTACACATTTTCTCATGTAAAACTCCCGAAGAAAATGTATTTATTTATAAAATCAATATAAATACATACATTTATCAATAACAACATAAGTAATAACAATGACAAATCACGATGAGGAGGAGGATGGTGGTGATTACGAAGATGAGGACTTTGAATTAGAAGTTGATGACAATGACATATTTTATAATCCACTTGTATATTTCATATCTGTATATATTTCATATCTGTGTATACGTTGTATATTTTATCGTATTATTCTCGATTAACCATATTATTTATATTTTTATTTTTATTTTTCAAAATGAATTAAAAAATATTTTGTTTTTGTTTTGTTGGTTTTTGTTGGTTTTGTTGGTTTTTGTTGGTTTTGTTGTTTTTCAAGCAAATGAATTTGCAATGTTTCTGTTTTGGTCAACTTCGCGAGTGATGTCTGTGCCGAATACACGTTTTGCGCCGATGCGTGTAACTTGAACGCGTTGTTCGCGCTGACGCTGTTGTGCCCGGAATTGTTGGTTGTGCATTGTTTCCAAAAATGCGAGCATTCGACGAGTAAACGGTTCAGAGGGTTCGATAATTGTCGCATAACGTTCGGCAAGAGTGATGAACTCGTCAAGAGTTTGAGATTCGTCGGCATTGGATGGGAGAGGATTGACATTTTCCATACGCGAGAGCAAGATTTCTTCGACAGTGTGAGCAAGGCGTTGTTCGTTGGGTCCAAGTTGATTTGAGGCGGTAGTAGTCATTGATTCGAATAAAGAGGATAGATAGATAAACACTAATAGAAAATAAAATACCTTTTTATTTTTTCAATTTATTTATTTTTATATGAAAAAAATACTTTTTTTATAAAAAATATTTTTATTTTTTTTTAGTTTTTTACAGTTTTAAAAGTTTTTTAAAGTTTTTTTTGTTTTTTAAGTTTCATTTGCATGGCGTAATAATGTCTAATAAGTGTGCTTAGTAAGCGTCGAACTCAAAACCAAATGGTGTGTCGTAGAATCGAAAGTTGTCTTCGATGCTGTTCATGGCAGTCCAGCTGTTTCTGCAGTCGCCGAGACGTTGGCGTTCGCTGACAATGTGGGAAAGGGAATTGGAATAGTTGGAGGAGGGGGTCCAAACCTTGTCTGTAAAGGGATTGTAGAGGGTTTGCGAAGAAGAAGAGCAATCGGGTTCGTCTCCTCCACATCCGCAAATGCAATCGTCAGCGACGCGAAGAGGAGGAGGGGGGATTTTGACAACTGCTTGTTTTTTTTGTTTTTCAGTGTAAGGCAGCACAATCCAGTAAGAAGGGTCGGAAAACACAATGCGCGTTTCTTTGCTGGAATCTTGTAAACGTTTTTGAAAGTTCTTGGATACGACACCTGGAATCCAGAATAGAATCTTGACAATTGCAAATCCAAATGCTGCACTTGGAATCTCGTGTTCAAAAAACTCCACGGATTTCACTACTGCAAATCCTTGATGCTCAAACACCTTCTTCATGTAGTCGGCATGACCCATGTGAGTGCGATTGACACGAGGAATGTACAAAGTAGACAACATTTGAGATAACGGTAGAACGACGAGTAATGACGATTTGAAACGCTAATGAAAATATAAATAAAAAATAAGTTTTCAATTTATATTTTTTCGATACAAAAAGTTGCGATTTTTCATGAAAAGATGGAAATAAAAATGAATAAAATGATTATTATTTTATTTCCATTTTTATTTTTTAATCCATACGCAAAAGCTCTTTATTTTTAAGCTCCGCCTCTAAACAAAATGGGATTATAGTACGGCAAAAAATCAAAACAATTGTTTCCGCTCGCATCTTTTTTATACGTGAAGCCGTCGGCGCAACATCCATATTCTGACGAGTCACAACCGTAGCGCGCTAAACGAAAATTATACATTTGATTAGGAGTCATTTGGCCGGGTTTCATGAGTTCGTTCATGTAGTCGTCCATATCGTTGTCATAATAATTATTGCTGCTGTTATTGTCAGCCCGATCCTCGTCATCGTCGCCGCCACCGCCACCACCTCGACCTTGAGAATCGGGTTTGGGGTAGGGGTTGCAATCGCCTACAAATTTTTTCGTTTTAGGATCGCGTTTGCAGGCAGTGTTGCAATCTAATTTTGCACACGTGTCAGACGAGCTACATCCAAACATGATTTTTTTTCCAGATTTATCCATGTATTCAATTCCGCAAAACCCGACATCTTCATCGTATTTAGGGTCATTGGGTCCGCGTTTTTTCTTGTAAGGATCGTATCTGTTAAACTGTTCGTTTGAGCCAGCGTTCGGTTGTTCATAACATTTTGCTTGAGTGCAATCCAAAACGTCTGTCTCGTCACCACCGCCACCGCCACCACCACCTCGACCCTTTTTAGATGGAGAGGGCGGCGGATATGGATTGGGTGGCGGTTTGGGACAAACTCCCTCGGGACAAACCGCTGGATCACACGCACTACAGTCGGCATCGTATTGACAGTAATCCTTGTCTTTTGTAATTCCGCCTTCATATCCGCCCCACGTGCACACTTGAGGACAAACGCTCGTCGGTTTTAAGTCAGACGGAAACCATGGCGTCAAATCAAGTTCGGCGTACGCAGATTCGCTTCCCATAAGCACTATTTCCTTGGTTTTGAATAAACTAGCCAGCGGGCTTTCATGCGGCGCATATTTGTTATCAGCGTCGAATTCTATGGTAAGGGTATCGTCGCCGGCATCACTATTTAAATTAAATTCCAACTGATTTATATAAGGATCGACCATTTTTTTCCCTGGTTTTTTATATTTCGGATCATGGGCCGTGCACGTAAAAGTTGTAAATTCGCTGGCGGCACGAACTTTTGTTTGCATTTCGGCTGCGAGTGTATCAAGATTATAAACGCCTGGACTAATTTGAACCGACGAACTAGTTCCTTGTCCATCTGTTATAGTAAAACTATTATGACCGTCTTCGACATTGTATCGCGTACAATTGCCGTCAACATCGCCTGCCGGACGCTGCCAACACCCTTTCGGACACGTTCCCGGCGCAAATCCTTCCCTGAGTCCAAATAAACTATAATAAGAACCGTAGAGAATGACGAATATAAGTATGCTAAATAGAACCCACTTACCTAATTCAATATTAAAATCCAGGTTTAATCTCATGATATGAATGAATGAAATTATAAATTTATTACAATTACTACAATTATACTATACAAATATAAATATTAAATAAAAATGAATTTATTCATTTATTTTTATTTTTAATTCATTTTATTTTATTTTTAATTCGTTTTTTACTTATTCTAAACTATTTCTCTCTTGTAATGATTTAACGTTAACGCAAAACATAGCTGTGCAAGCTTTGCGTGTACGGATTCTTTCGAAATGCGTCTAAAATGTCGGGCTGAATGCGCTCACAATTCACGGATTCCTGGTAATTTTGAGGATATTTCTCAATTTTTCCGTAGGTCTGCAGTCCCGGCGGGTTTGAAATTCGGAAGACCGGGTTTGGAATCCAAGGGTCGCAATTCTCGTCACTCCGTTTTATACAAATGTTTTCCGTGGGATTGAACAGTCCAATGCTTCCACCCGGCGTAAAACTGGTTGAAATCTTATTCACATTATTGTGCTGATTGTATTGCGCTTCGTACACGCCGACACCTTGATTCGTGGCCCCGCCGCTTGATCCCACGTATTGCACGCTGGTTGTATCGCGCTGGTTATAAACGGCTTGTTGCGGGTTTGCTAAATAGCCGCTACCGCTGGTTTGCGCGTCAACGTTTAAATGGTCAAATCCGAGCAACCCTTCCGTCGTTTCTTTAATGGTCGTGGGGGCGCGACTGGCCGGGTTATAGACAATCCCTGACGATCCGCACGCCGGTTTCACGTCACCATAAAGACGAATGTTTCCGATTGCATTTTCTTTTCTTGAAGGTCGCAACAAGTCGAGAACCGGCGCAACCACCGCGCGCATGGCGCCGTAAATAATTCCGCCCTCGTGACTTTTAGTAGTGCCGCGATTGTTTGACAGCAGCTTGAATCCGTCGCGACCGTAATCGTTATCACCAGGCGCAAAATTTTTACCGCCGTTGTGCGCATTCGTAATCGGTTTTGCCGCGTATTCAGGTCGTTTAGCCGCCTCATAATTGTTTGGAGCATACGTGTTTGTTCCAGTGACGTTGGAATCGGGCCCGTAGTATTCGCTGCTGGTGCAAATGCGCGACTGCGGTTTATACACTTCTTTCGCCCGCGCGGTTTGCGCTTTTTCAATTCCGGTGGTTGTCAGCCAACGGTCAGACGTGTTCAAGAAAAACTTGTCCGGTAAATACTTCTCAACTTTCCCGAATGTTTCCGAGGTGGGCGCGTTCAAATTGTTCCAGCTGTATGCCGGACCTTCGTGACTTTCAAGCCCAAACGTCACCTTCGGATTGTTCAGCGTGCGCAGCTGGTCGACGTTTCGGTCCACCCATTTATCGCGCGCCTCCATTCCCGAATTGAATCCGTCGCTGCCTTTTGCGGTATACCCCTGGTCTAATCCCGGTCCCACGTGAATTTCTTCCCAAGGTTTCACATTCGCCATTTTGTTTCCAGGCATGACGCGTGACTGAATAAAGTCGCTCACGTTGGGCATACCGTTTACAAAATTGATATCGTTTTGCGGTGCGAAAAGGGGGGCGCGTTCTTCTTTGCGTATTTTTTGAGAGCCGGCACCGGACATTGTATCAAGAACCGATTCCATGGCATTAGCATCCGCAGTGCGCCCTTTAATTTTCGCCCCGAAGAACGGCACCATGTTGTTATGTTGAAAGTCCTTTTGATTAATGGGTTCGCCGGTCAAAGAATACACAGTATTTGGACTCGTAAATCCGGGATTTTTTTTGGGGTTTGTGCTTGGATTGTATGAATTCCCAAACTGGTTCGGATTTTGCAACACTCGGTTTCCTACACTTGCGTTATAATACTTGTCCGTCACTGCGTTTGGCGCAGGATATGCGTTAATGTTGGAACCGGTGTCCGGCTTCATTACCGGATAATTTGTAACGGGAACGTTTGTGTTCGGAAGCACATTTCTCGAATTGGCAACAAACGATTCTTTTTTTCCATTGTCTCCATTATTATTACCGCCATTACTGTTGATACCCTTTTTATTTTGATTTGATACTAAATACATGCCGCCTAATGCCACAATTGGAATTGCCAACTCCATTTTTATGAATGATTATATATATGTATGTAATATATTTTTTGTAATTATACTATTATACTATTATACTATTAAATTATAATAGTATAATATTTTTTATATTTTTTAATATTTTTGTTAATTTTAATTTATAAAAACAATTCTACAAATAAAAATACGTTTTATTACTCATATTCTTTAATCGAAATATTCTGTCGAACAAATCCTAAATACATGATCACTTTACTTGGGTCAAGACAAAGGTAATCGTATCCAACGATTTCCTTCGTTCTGTCATGCACGCACGTTTCGTAATGAGAAAATGGAGCATCAATTGAAAGATCCGTATAAAACAGCGTAATTGAAAACTGTGGCCTGTTTCTCGTATACTTTAAAATTTCATCTAAATAACAAACCGTCGTATTTTCCCCCGAAAATGTGGTATGAAAAATGGTAGTATCGTTGTTAAAACGTCTTCCAAATACGTGATACATGTTATTACAGAATTGGACAAAAACAGACCACTTGTTGTGCTGTCGAATGTGAAAAACCATGCGAGTCGTCATTTTATTCGTTACGATAGTTTGATGTGTTTATTAATACACTCGTGTTAGGTTTAAGTCGTTTACATATATATATTATTCGCAGGGTGTGCGCGTGGCTACACTTAGTTTTAATTTTTTCAATAAAATACCTAAATCGCATACATCGGTTTTATGATAAAAGGGTATGTTCAAATTTTCAGCGAGTTTGCCATCCGTCAATAAACTGTCACCGACGAGCATGTATTTTTTAGCCGGGTCTATTGTCGTGTCAATGCCGTTTAAGAATGGTTTTCCGCACATAAGAATTGGAGAGATTTTTGTAATACTGTTTATTAAATGATGGATGGAGCCGGTGTCCGGCAAAACAACGTCCTTGTCCGGATAAGTGAGGTCAATGTTTCCAACAATGTAAGGAACGCTATGTTTTTGTATGCGCGTCACCAACAAACACAAGTCGCGATAATGAAAATTGGCGTTATAAAGCACGATAAATATATCCGCGGCATTCATATCGTCAACGATATTGAAATCGTGGTCGCGAAAATATTGAATTGCATTTTTCGACCCCCACACGTAGATATTTACATACTGCTTCTGCTTCATATTTTCATGTAAAAATTGTTTTATACGTTTTAGTGGCGAGCATATCTGGTCTTCGCATATTTGGATTCCGACGCCGCAAAGTTTTGAGCTGATTTGTTTGGGCGTGTAATTATTATTGTTTGTTACCACTTTTATTTCGATGTTTTGTTTTTGAATGTAGTCAACACACTCGACTGCTTCATTTGTCGGCGCATCGTTTAGCAATAGCGTATTATCCAAATCAAAAAATACGCAATCTAGATTTCTATATGCTTCTAACTCAGATACAATCATGGTTGTGGATATGCCGTCGGTGTAAGGAATGAGTTCGATGGTTATGTTTAACTTGTCCAACCCGTCTTCGTAGTATCGGATTTGTTTTTTATAACTTGTTAATTCCCAATCCGTTCCATGAAAAATGTGCGTTATGCCGTGTTTTTTAATGACTTCGAAATGATTTGAACCAACAATTTCAAGCGCATAAATTTTTGACCCGAAGTAACTCTTAACGGCTTCAAGTCGTTCGTCTTGTGTCTGCACGGGGCGGCGTTTATATTGAGTAACAAACTCGTCGGTATGAATGCCGATAACGGTAACATCACACGCTTCTATGGTTTTATTTATAATGTTAGTGTGGCCATAGTGCAATAAGTCAAATACTCCCGGTAAATATCCAATCTTCATTTTTATTTTTATTTATGGTATGTCTTTTTTTACTATAAATAAATAAAGTATCATATATAGTGTTTAAATACTTATATATATATTATTATTTAATAAAAAATAATTATAAACTTTTCAAAATAACTTTCATACTATACTAAAAGCGTTTCTAATTTAATTGTATGTATGGTATGTATGTTTCATTCATCGTATGCACAAAGTATCATCTTTTTTAGTAATATACTTGGTTATAGACCGTTCATCCACATTGAATTTATAATTAAAATCTGAATATTTCATGTTGTACATGTTATGAGAAATAATAAATATTGTCAAATGAAATTTCGATTGAAGTTGTAATAATTCTTTAAAAATGATTATTTCCATTTCATTATCTATGTTACTTGTAAACTCATCTAAAAATAGTATTTTTACATTATCGAATATAATATTTATAAATAATCGAATAATCGCAACCCTTTGTGTTTGACCTTTACTCAATTTTTTTCGAGTTTTTACTGTTTATATCTGCTATAAAACTCTTCATATTCAAAAGATTCATATACTTTATTATCTCTTGTGAAATTTCATCCTTCTTTTCATTTAATACCTGTTCATTCATTCCGAATGTTACATTATAATATATACTTTTTGAAAATAATATACTTTCAGATGTCAAAAAGGTTATATATTTTCGAATACTAAAATATGTATAATCT
>Ga0247722_10000403_pt1 | contig 27071 bp, 49 predicted proteins | sample MSEWelMarce3H_FC_FD_189094 | JGI IMG/M metagenome (GOLD analysis project Ga0247722, IMG submission 189094) | Subsurface sediment microbial communities from gas well in West Virginia, United States - MSEEL Well Study Marcellus 3H_FC | ecosystem: Environmental > Terrestrial > Deep subsurface >... | reverse complement strand
CTGCTACACCATCTATTCCTTACGCCGATGTAACCATGCAAGAAGTTTTGGATTGGTGCTGGACATCGGGTGTTGACAAGACAGCCACCGAGGCTGCTTTGGCTCAGAACATCGAGTTGCAAAAGAACCCCGTGATTGCTACTGGCACTCCTTGGTCGGCATCAACCTAAATCTTGTTTCTCGCTGTTAAAAAACAAGGATCTTTATGTCCGAATATATAAGGCTACGAACTCCGTTTACCAACATGTCGTTTACTCCAGATGTACCGAGTAACGCTCTTGGTCCAAATGAATACAACAACGGGCGTAACGTAGAGTCTGATGTTCGTGGCATCAAAAAGATCTTTGGTGAACAAGAGATACTGAGCGTTATTCCCAACGAGCCTATCTTCATGGAAGGTGGGTATCGTTCGGAAACTCAGTGGGTTTACATTGTTGCCACTAGAAACTCTTCTAGTCAGGGTCGGTGGTACATGCTGACCTCTGCTGGTATCAGTAACATTACCCCTGGTGTTGGTGCAAATCCAAGTGTCACTCTTGCTGGATACACTGCTGACCTCAACATCACCATGTCTGTTGTTGGTGGCGTGTTCTTCATTAATGACACGATCAACAATCCTATGTATTTCACATCTACGGCCAATGAGATCACCATTGAGTCTGATGCAAACTGGAATTACGAGCCTGGGGTTACCAAAACAACTGCTGGGTTTGTCAGGAACTATTCCTCTCCCAACCTTGGCAACCTCTTAGTTGCTGGCAATATCACCAAAGTCATTGGTGGCATTGAGTACAACTACCCTACTACGGTACGGTGGTCACAGCCTTTTGCTCAAAACGGTTTTCCCGGTACATGGGAGCCAACTTTGTCTAACGTGGCTAACGAACAAGAAGTGCCTGTTCGTGGTCCATTGATTGACGGGTTTATGTTTGGTGGCAACTTCTACGTTTGCTCCTACTGGGATACTGTTGTCTTTTCTCCGATCAACTATCAGAACTCCACAGCCCCAGTGTTTGGCATTCGCTTGTTCAACCAAGGTCGTGGGTTGATCAACAACAATTGCTGGTCAAGCGCTGATTCCAACGTCTACGGTGTTGATTCCCGAGACATCTGGGTGTTTGATGGTGCAAGCTTCCAATCCTTGGGTAACCAAAAGGTCAAGAACTACTTCTACAGCAACCTGAGTACGGTTTACTCTGACCGTATCTTTATGGTCAACAACACTCAGAAAAACCAGATTGAGATTTACTATCCCGACCTGACTTCTACTGGTTACTGCAACAAGATGCTGTCATACCGTTATGACTTGCAGATTTGGAATGCTCCTAAAGACATTGCTGACGCTTGTATGGGTGCTGAAGGGCCTCAGTTCATCTCTGGTTCATTTAAGAAAGCATCCCGTGTGGTGACCTATGCCCGTGGTGGCGTAGCAAGCCAGAAGTTGATTCAAACCAACATTGGTAACTCTTTCATTAACTCAGCACCAATCCCTGCTTTGTTTGAGCGTAATAACGTGGTTTTGCAATCAGACAAAGGTCCTGTTCCATACAGTTCCAAGGTGTACACACACAGATTGCTTCCTGAGATTTCAGGTACTGGTGCTATCAACATTGCTGTTGGTGGTGCTAACTCAACTGCTCAAACACCGACATACGGACAGACGGGTATTACCAGCATTGATACAAACAGTCCTTGGGTAACAACTCAACAGAATGCTGTTCGTACAGTGTCTGTCAAAGTTGAGTCAAACGATGCTACAAACACCTGGAACTTGACGGCTTTGAACTGGCAAGCAACCATTGTTGAGGACGCTTTCTAATGCCATTCTTACTAGACAGCGATGCTCTTCCATCTGAGATGGCAGAGTCAATCAATTACCTGCTTGCTAATTTTGGAGCAAACCTTACTGCTGACCCAAACAGTGGTGAGATCAGTGGTCCTTCAGGGATCATTGTTGCTTACTTGTACAGGTACTTGGCAGTTAAGTATGCTGACAGTGCTGATGGTTCGGTTAACTTCAGTAACAGCCCTACAAACCGTGAATACTACGGTCTGAGGAACACCAACGACACCATTGAGTCTACTAACCCAGCAGACTACATTTGGAACAAAGTTGTTGGTGGCTTTGGCACAACCAAGTTTTTGTTTTACCAAACCAATGGTGGTCGTCAGATTAACTTTGTTGCTGCTACTACTGCTCCTGATTCAACTTACCTGCAAGAGTCTGGTCCGGCAATTGATTTAGATATTGTCACCACAACAACTGCTTACAACACCGCTGCTCCATCGATTTACATTTGGACATCAACATCCACTCCTCCTGCAAGACCATCAACGACATCAACGTATACATGGGCTACTGGAGCTTATACAGCGCCTTCTGGCTGGACAACAGCACCAATAACCAACACCACCCCCGGTAGTTATCTTTGGGCAATCACCATTGTTTTGGTGGTCAATTCAAACACTGTCACATCCACGCTGGATTGGACTAATGTTGCTTACCCCTTGTATGCATTTTCTTACAACGGTGATGACGGCACTCCTGGAGCTACTGGTGCTAACGGCATAAGTGCAATAACTGCATTCTTGGTGCAAAACCAGTCTGCTGCTGCTCCTAGTACTCCTAGCAATACGTTTGGTCCTACAGCGCCTGCTGGGTGGTCTTTAACGGCTCCTAGTGTGGCTGTTGGTGAGGTCCTTTGGTACAGCTTTGGTCGTTACAACTCAAGTGCTGCAACTCTTGATGGTGTTCCTGCCGGTCAAACAGTATGGGGTGTACCTACTGCTGCAAGCGTTTTTCAGGACATCAGGTCTGACAACTGGAACGGCTCAAACCCGCCAATAGCGGGAACAATCTCCACTCACGGCACAGCGGGTTATTACATACAGCGCAGTACTGGCGACATGTATTTGAACAGCGTGTATGGCCGTGGCGTTGCAAGGTTTGATGGAGCAAATTCAGGAACAGGCGGCATTACTGCTGCAATTATTGCCAATGCTAGTCTTGCACAAAACGCTGGCGTTGAAGCACTTACAAATAATACGTTTGTAACGGCAGGTGCTGTCAGAGCATTTAACCAATCCAGCGGTGGTGGCAATGCAATTTATGCCTTTCATTCTGGATCAGGTAGAGCGTTATTAGCGCAATCTGTATCTGGCACAGGTGTTGAAGGTACAGGCACTACAGGCGTAATTGGAACTGGCACGACAGGCGTAAGAGGAAACGGTGGTGGTCCTGGTGGTTTAGGTGTAATTGCATTTGACGATGGCAGCGGGGTTGCTGCACTTGACGTTCTTGGTCCTATGCGGATCAACAACAGCACGTTGGTTACAAACCTTAATGCTGATTTGTTAGACAATTTTCAAGGTTCAGCATACGCAAGAACATTTGCCACAAACTCTGGCGATGCAACCCCATCAAATTCTAGAATTGTTCTTAACGGCAACACCGCAACAGGAATTCCCGGCGCTTATGTAGGCACATCAGGTAGTGGTGATACGGTTATCTTTACCGTTCAAACAACCAGTCCTTCTGATGTTAGGCTAAAAAAAGAAATTCACGACACAGATTTGGGACTAGAGTTTGTAAACAAGTTGCGTCCAGTTTCGTACAAGTTAAAAGCCGATCCTAAACAGCAAAAGGGCTATGGGTTTATTGCTGATGAAGTAGAAGATTTGATTGGCCTAGATTCATCATTAATTTACCATGAACCAGATTGGCAAGTAGGCGATCAAAAAGGATTTAAAGTAATCCACTACCCGTCATACATTGCGGTTTTAACAAAAGCCATCCAAGAGTTGTCTGCTGAAGTTGCAGCGTTAAAAGCAAAAGGTTAATTATGCCAAGAGAAGTCATAATCCCCCAACAATCTGTCATTGAAGACATCAGTCAAATTGACGAGACACCGGGACTACAAGTGCGGTTTACTGTTGGCAAAAAAGACGCGGATGGGGAATGGATTGTTCCTCAACAATTCCAAATTTTTGTTGTTGCGGGTGATGAGTACACAGAATTGAATGGTCCTGCGTTGGATTGGTGTCCTGACAAACCTGTTGGGACATACAGAAACGAAGATCTTTGGCACTACGTTGATTTGGCTAGGAGTTAATTATGGGCGGTTTTGCACCTCAAATACAGCAGCCTCAATCTGCACAATATGGTCAAGGTTATGGCATCAATCCAATTGCACAACAAGATGGCAAAGAAGATGACGTTATCAAATTTTTAACTGGCTTGGCAGGGGGTAAGATCACTACGCCTAGCCAAGGTGGTCAACCTCAACTGGGTATGCCAAATCCTTACGAAAATACGGTGCAGCCGTATAATCAGCAGCAACCCAAGCCCAGCACAGGCAAGGGAAGTCCGGCAAACAGCCAACTTGCTCAAATCGCAACTGGTAAAGGAGTGTAATCATGGGTTTCGGTAAAGGTAGTTCCTCATCCGCACCAGTTGTAACGGAAGAGCAAAAAGAGCTTTTACGGGCACAAACTGGCTTTCTGACAGGCACGGCTCTCCCTCAGTACCAAAAAACCATTGGTGGTGCTGAAGAGCGCATGACGGGATTGCAGCCTTTTATTGAACAGGCTTCTAAAAACGTATTTGACCGTTCTGGTGAAATTGCTTCTGGCGCTACTAAACAAGCTGGCGAACTGGTAACAAGTGGCGCTACTACTCTCGGTGCTTTGTTTGACCCTCAGTACGAGCAAAACCAGATCCAAGCAGCATTGCAAACAGGCCGTGAAGCTGCTCGTGAGTCACAGTTGGGTCAAAACGCCATGTACGGTGCTGCTGGTGGTCTGGGTTCTTCCCGTATGGCCTTGGCTGATCGCAACTTGAATTCCTTGAATGCTCAACGTCAGGCCACTGCTGCTGCTGGCGCTCAGGCTCAGGTTCAAGCTAACCGTATGGGTGCTGCTAGAACAGCATTGGAAAGCGGTCAGAGCTTGGGCACTTTGGGTATGAATGCTGGTCAACAGCAAATCTCAAGTGCTGGTGCGCCTTTGGACCTGTATTCCAAGTACGCATCAATTGTGTACGGTACGCCACAGGCATCTACTACCCCAAGCTTCCAAGGCACTCAGGGTCAGAAGACGGGCAGCAAGGGCTTTGGCTTTTAAGGGGCAATCATGGCAGCAGAAACACCATTTGGGCTTAGTTTTGGAAACTATGGGGACCCTCGTAAATACATGGGGCAAGGTGAGTCACCTGCTAAGAAAATCCAACAAAAAATTGCAAAGATTCAAAAAAGCCCAGTAGCCAATCTTTTGGGTATTGGTTTGGCGGGTATGGGTGGTGAGCCAGTACCTAGTCCAACTTCTGCACCTGCTTTGGGCCAAGGAATTTCTGCTCCTGTTGCACCACCTATTGGAATCAATCCGAATGCGCCAAGTGGTACTGGAATAGCTCCAGGCTCTTTTGAAATTCCAAACCTGACATTGCCTCAAATTGGTTTGCCTAATATGCCAGCCCAAGGTGCTGATTTAGACGGCGATGGATTAATTGATGATTTTTGGGGACTTAAAAAATGACTCCAGTACCTGCATTAATGCAAGCTCCAGAAATGGCTGCTCCGGTGGCTCCTCCCGACATTAACAATCCTGACCCTGTTGGCGGTGCAATTGCGCCTGTTCGGGCTAGGGATGCTGATGTATCCATGATGTATGAGGATGCCTTGTCTTCAGGCAACCCTGCATCTATGTATTCATTGACAAGCCGAGTCAAGGGTACTGAGATTGAGCCTATTGTTAAGCGTTCTGCCGAGATCATGCAAAGAAATTTGGCGGACTTTGAGAAGGACGTTAAGCCTGTAATGGACAAAGGCGGTGTTAACACCCCAGAAGGCCGTCTTGCTGTTGGCAAAACCATTGATTACATGGCTGACAAACCTCAGAAGATGAGGGCATTTGTTGAAATGCTTGTTGGCAATCCTAATTGGCGCTTGTTTGTCACTGGTGGAACCGAGAAGACGGAAATCAAATATGACATGCAAGGCAACCCAATTGAAAAAACAACCAATGAATTGGGCAAGACCGTAAAGGCTGTTGATGCCAACACTGGTCAACTGTTGACCCGTGAGGAAATTGCTGCTCGTGGTAACTTTGTTCCTTCTTTGCAAGAAGCCATTGGCTATCAAGAGAAGAAGGCCACATCTACATTCAACACTCAGGCTTTGAATTCAGCCAATGCAGCCACTGAGGCTTATTCGGCAAAAGCTCCTGAGTTAAAAGAAATGTATGGCGAACTACGTCAACGTCTGCAAAACCTTGGTGGTGCTGATTTGAGTGAAGAGCAGCGTAAGGCTATTGGTGCGTTTACCAACAGATCTCTTGGTTACTCGCAAACAGTGTCTGAAGGCCTTAATGCTCTGCGTCAAAAGGTTGACAACAAGAATGCGTCTTTGTCTGAAGCACAGCAAAAGTCTTTGAGTGCTGTTCTTGATAGGCTTGGTTTCCGTGTAGGGGCCGATGGCACTGTAACCAACAAAACTGGTGAGGCAGTTACCAAGACTGACCTTGACCAAGCTCAAAACAGCCTGACAAGCGGCACTCAGTTTGACAGGAACTTTGCTCAATCCAAAGAGGACTTCATTCGTTCTGAAGTATTTAAAGGATTGAAAGAAGGCGAGATGCGAAATCTTGGCCGCATTCTGGACATCCAGCAAATGGTTGAAAGAACTCAACTTGAGTTGTCTGCCAAGCATGGCACTTTGCCTTTCCTGATTAACCCCAAGACGTATCAACTTGGTGATGAGTTTGTCCGTGGTGAGGCTTTGTCTTTGATTGGTGAATTCAATCAGGACGCTACTCAAGCATTTGCTGAATGGCGCAAAGGACAATTAGCAAAGTTTAAGGACAAATCACAAGTACCAAGTGCTGGTGAACTTGAAAGTGCTTTTGCTCGTACACAGGGATTCCGTGATTTGCGTCAGCAGTTTGCAGACAGGAACCGTGAAATCATGCGTAAATCGGGTCAAAGCCGTCCGGCAACAGGTGAAACTCCTGCTGACTTTGGCATCTCTCTTGGCATTGGTGGCGCACCTAAAGAAGAGCCTAAGTCTATTCGTGGTCGGTCTATCAAGAATCCCGAGATTAAATCAAAGGCCCCATCAGCCCGTGATTTGGCAAGTCAATTTGGTGGAAGGAAATAATCATGGCTTTTGATGTTGAGGGATATCGCAAAGCGGCTACTGCTGCTGGCATTTCTAAGGCTGAGATTGAAAGCGAAATCCGTTTTCAAACCAGTGATCAGAAGCAAGATAAGACTTTTGAAAAGACTGAAGACGGTTTTCAGCTTGGTTCATTAGACCAAGTCAAAGAGCGTCTTGGTAACGATTGGTGGCATCTTCCTGCTGGCTTGGCTGTGCTTGGTGCTGCTGCATATGGCGCAGAAAAGCTAATGGGTGGGTTTGGTAAATCAGAAGCTCCACAAAGCCCAAGGATCGACCCAACAATGTCGCCTGAGCCTGTGCAGCCACTTCAACCTGTTCAGCCGTCTTTGCCTCAACAGACCAACCTTACACCTCAAGACATTCAAGCCCGTGCTGCTGCATTGAAGCCTGTAGCTCCTGTAGCTCCTGAGATGCCTGTAAACACCCCAATTACAGCCGCTCCCGTGGATGCTCCAGCACCAACACCTTCTGCTCAACCCAACTCTCCTGTGACCAGTATCGTTACTGACACTGTCAAGGAGATGATTCAGGAGACACCTGCTCAACCAACAGACATCACAAAGCCTGTCGCCGCTCCTGTTGCTGCACCGCAGCCTGTTGCACCACCTCAAGACTTGGTTACTGGTACTGGTAAGCCTGCCTTTGCTGGCATGGGTCCAGAAGCTGCTTTAAACAAAAAGGGGGAGCCTAAGTTTAAGCCTGAGTATGCAGACATCAATGCTGTTCCTCGTGGTTACGCTTTTGTTCCAGGCGCTCAATACATTGACACACCCCGTCAAAACATTGGTCAAGCTGAGTACACCAAGGCGTTTACTAATCAGCCTTTCCCACTGACAAACGAGTTGGCTATCCAACAGTCCAAGGACATCAACAAAATGTTGGGTAGGGCTACTCGTGCTGAAAACATTGCTGCTGGGTTGCCACCTGCTGAACTGACTCCCGGCATTACCAAGAAAACCTCTGCTGGCACTAAGCCTGTACGGGTAGCGGGTACTGTGGGTGCTTTGATGGCTATCAGTGACCTTGCTAAAGCAGAGACTCCCGGTCAACGTGGCATGGCAGGGGCTAACTTGCTAGAGGCCGTACTACCTCCGGGCATGATGATGGGTGGTGCTGGTGAAGGTTCTGGCACTGTTCCTAGCATGTCTCAGGCCATGTTGTTGGGAAGCCCTTACGCTCAATCCCCTCTTGCTGTCAAACAAAGGCAAGAACAGGAATACGTCCGTAAAGTTGGGGCTGGTCGTGGTATTGCTCCCCCATCTGCTTATCAGAGATAAATCATGCAACAAGAAGTCTCCCATGCTGAAATTTATGCCCGTCTTATTCTTGTTGAAGAGAAGGTGGATCGTATTGATCAGAATACTCAAGGTGTTGTTGCTGCATTTCAAGCAGCGTCTGGTGCTTTTCTGGTCCTCGAAACACTAGGTAAGCTTGCCAAACCAATCCTCTACATTGGTGCGGTGTGTGCTGCTGCTGCTATTTACTGGCAAACAGTCAAGGATCATTTCAAGTGAAAGAATGGGCCGTTAGCTTCATTGCTGCGGCCCTTGTTGTTGGCTTTGTCATTTGGTGCGCCAAAGTCTTTATTGAGGTGTTGAAGTAATGGACCCGATCACATTGGCGCTTGCTGGCATGGCGGCTGTTCAAAAGACAGTCTCCCTGATCAAAGAAGTCTCAGGAACAATGGATGATGTGCGAAGTCTTGGCCCATTGCTTGGCAAGTACTTTGAGCAAAAGCATGAGGTCACCAAGGCACTAGACCAAGCCAAAAGCAGTGGCGGTTCCAACATGGGAAAAGCCATTCAAATTGAACTTGATCTCAAGGCACAAAAGGACTTTGAGGAACAGGTCAAAGGACTATTTTTCCCCAACAACATGGATGTATGGAATGCCATCATGGTCCGTGTTGCTGAAATGAATAAGCAAGACAAGATTGACGCACAACTTGCTCGTGACCGTGCATTAAGGGCAAAACAAGAGCGTGAAGAACTTGTTGAAATTCTTATCGTGGTCGGTGGCGTAATACTGATTTTTCTTTTGGTAGGCTTTGGGGTCTACATTGTCCTAGACGCAAGGAGCGCATAAATGCTATCTCTCATTTCTACCCTAGGGGGCCTTTTAATTTCTGGCTTACCAAAGCTTCTTGAACACTTTCAGAACAAGGCTGATCAGCGTCATGAGCTTGCCTTGGCCCGTGTTCAGACAGAGCGTGAGTTGGCATTGGCTGCTGCTGGTTTTGCTGCTCAAGCAAGGGTTGAAGAGATACGCACCGAACAAGTTGCCATGCAGTCTGAAGCCCAGATGACTGAGGCGGCTCTTAAACACGATGAGAAGGTGCTTGAAAAGGCAAGCCAATGGGTAGCTAATTATGTGGGGACTGTACGTCCTACAGTGACCTATATCTTTGTCATTGAGTTGGTGTTGGTCAATGCCTTCATGTGCTGGTATATGTACCACCACCCAGGTTTGATCCAGAACATTGACGATGTCATTCGTTATTCTGAACTGGTGTTTTCAAGCGATGAGATGGCAATGCTTGGAGGCATCATTGGGTTTTGGTTTGGTTCACGCAATTGGGCCAAGAAGTGAGGTTATTCCTCGGTAAGGCTTGCCCATCGTTTTCCTTTTTCAATAAGGTGGATGGTGGACGGGCTAAGTCCCGCAATGATTGCAAGCGAGTTGGCTGTTACTCCAAGTCGAAGCGCTTTGCGTATCTCAATGACTTGTTTTTGGGTCAACTTATGACCCGGAGCATTTTCGCCTCTTAGGTCAACAAGCCCAGTTTGCCAAGCATGAGAAACGTTTTCTTGATTTGTAACCCACTCAAGATTCTCTGGCCTGTTGTCTGTTTTCACTCCATTTATATGGTTTATGTGCAGACCATCTTGATACCCAGATACAAACGCCTTGGCAATAATCCTGTGACAAGAAAATTTTGGCCGCTTATCTCCAGTTTTTATGCTGACGTACAAGTATCCGTTTCGATCTTTGGTTTGTGCAAGTTTTTTTTCAAGAAAATTTACAGCAAACTCTTGTTGTTTGCCAAACCGACTGCGAACAGATTTTGTTGTAAACGCTGGGCGGTAGATGTTAAGGTCTTGATCTACAAGAAAGTCAAAACCTTTTTCGGTAATCTGTATTTTTTGCATGGTGTCGCAATTATAGCGCATCAAAGATAAGGGTGCAACATGAAAACTTCTGAAGATGGCCTTCATCTTATGCACAAATTTGAAGGCTACAAGAACAAACCATACTTGTGCCCAGCCCATATTTGGACTTGCGGTTGGGGAACTGTACTGTATCAAGAGCAGATCAAACTGCCTATGGTCAGGAAAGAAGGCTACACAGGATTGATACGCAGTAAATACGCATTGAAGCCGGAGGACAACCGTGTCTGGTCCAAAGAAGAATTGGTTGCGATGTTCAAAAATGATCTCGCAAATTTTGAACGTGGTGTTTTACGACTTGTTCCCGGCGTATCTGGGCATCAAGGCCGCTTTGACGCTCTGGTATCTCTGGCCTACAACATAGGCTTAGGCAACCTCCAACGCTCTACTATCCGTATGAAGGCTAATAGAGGCGATTGGGAGGGTGCTGCCGAGGCTTTTATGGCTTGGACCAAGGGTGGTGGCCGAGTGTTGCCAGGACTCGTTAAACGCCGTGTTGCAGAGAAGACTCTGTTTCTAGCTGAATGAGCAATTCAAGGTAATGGATTGCCTTTCGTAGATCATCCTCACCTCCCTTGTCTTTCCATCTGGTGACGTATTTCACTACGTTACCTTCACAGAAACCAAGGTTGTTGGCATGGATGTACTCAATCGGCTGGATACCTTTAGCCCTGTAATGGTCGCCACCAACTTGTTGTTGTAAAGCAGTCATCATTTGTCCTTGTAAAAGATGCCATCTTTGCCAAGTGTTCCCGATCTATCTTTAATCTGCTCGTAGGCATGCTTAAAACACTTCACAAGGTCAAGATCAGCAGTGGCACAACCCATGACAAGGGTAACCAAGATATCGCCGTATGCGTCAATCATGGCCTCACGGTCATTGGCTTGGATTGCATCAAGCAACTCTTGAACTTCTTCTAGAGTCTTTAGGGCTTGAGCGTAAGGATTGCTGTGCTGGACAATCAGACGGTCTTCACCCCATCTAATTACATCCATCTCAATCATTGAGAAGCTCATTAATCAGTACCTCCGACCTGCATCACCTCTGGTTCTGCTTCTTGTTCTTTGAACTGCTGAACAAGTTTTTGGTGGAGGGGGTATGCGCCTGTTTCGGTAGGCAACTGTCCGATTACACGGACGATAAAAGCGGCTTCATTGGGGTCAAGGTTAAATGTCATGGTTTTCTCCAAGGGGGTTGTAAGTTGGTTATTGATTTGTTATGGCGTGAGCCTGTCTGTGATGTGAAACGCAAAGCCAAACCACATCAAGTGGCCTTGAGTAATCTGGATGGTGCGCCTCTGCAACTTCGCCACAAACAAAACAAGGTTGTTTTTTTAATTTTCCTGAAGACAAAGCTCGATAAACTTTTGCTTGGGCGTTTTTTCTTTCAGGAAATTTTTTGCGCCACTCGTCTTTTCTAGCTTTATCTACAATTCTTGTCAAAGAATAAACTTTGGCTTTTTGTTTTTTGCATGGCTTGCAATATGTTGAGTAGCCGGACCTTTGCGCTTTATCAGTGCTGAAAAAAATAAAATCTTTTCGCTCTTTACAGCAAGAACATTGTTTCATGTGAATCTCCATGTGAATCTTGAAGTTTGGCAAAACGGTGATTCAATCCGTTCTGTCCCCCGTCGGGTTAGCCAGTTCACATTGTACAAGGGAAGGCCTACTCGCTGCGTCTAGGTGCTACAGGGCTTTCGCCCACTCTCTTACGGCGCGTTGCCTAGCATCCGCTTTCGGCCAAAAACTAGCTAAACCACAGCCAGAAGCCGTGGAGGATTCCTATGGGAAAGAAGATAGCACCTGCCAACAAGAACCCCCACAGCCCATCGCTGAAGCATGTGAAGATGTGGTTGAACCATGCAAATAGGCAAGTGATGCCAATAATCAATCCCATAGCAATTCCTTAAAAAATATCAAGGTCGTCAAAGTCGTTTGTTTTGGCTTTGCTTGTTGGTTGGCTGGATTGCCGTGTCTGCTCTTTAGGACGCACTGACAGACTGATAAAGCCTGTTCCTGCCTTGCTCTGCTTCTTCCATCCAGAGATCCAGTATTCAGTGCCATCAATGTTGATGGAGCCACTCATATCTGGGTGTTTTTCTTCAGTCTTCTTTTCATTGCGAAAAATTGACCCTCTGTTGGTATTGTCGAATTCAGCCATTATTTACCTCTTTGATTTTCTTTAGTGCAGAACGCACGGTGGAAGACATTTGGTTAGCCAACCAGACACGCTGATCTGGCTCCAATGCCTGTTCGTCAATCATGGCAAGAGCTTCTTTAGCCTTACCCTGGTCAACCAACTCTGTTACTCCTGCTGCCAAGTCAGTCAGGAATTCTTTGATGTCTTGTGGAAGGTCGTCACCAATACCACCACGGGGTGTGACTATTGCTCCTTTTCCTTTTCTTGGGACATCGCCCTCTTCTGGCAAGTCTTCACCAGCATAGATGTACAGACCCAATCCATGCAATGACAGAGCCTTGGTCATACAACGCATGATGGCAGTGTTGACAGCAAAGGCATCAGGCTCTTGGATAGCTTTGTTTTTGTAGTCCATCACTGGCAACTGGCAGGTCATTGGTTTGCCAAACAAAGTGGCAGTGACAAACACCATGCAAGAGCCATTGATGTTCATGTAAGGCACAGTACGGCATGAACCGTTTTGACCATGCTCTTGGAACGTCTCAACCTTGTATGTAGCAGCGGGATCGGCTTTTAAAGCCTCTGCCCATGCCCAGGCCCATGAGAGGTACGTTAAGTTGTTTTTCTTCTCTGTATGACCGTTTACGTTGGTCTGAAGCAGTTTTTCAATTGACATACATTATTTCCAGTTTGCTGAGTCATATTCGTCTTGGATGATTTGTTTCTGTGTGTCGTCATCAAAGTCCTGGAACTCTATAAAGTGGTTTTCACCACAGCAAGAGCGTTTGTCGTTACGAGGCTCCATGCAGTATGGGCAGTACACCACACCATGTAGGTCCTCTTTGGCTTGCATCAAGAAGTCTTTCATTGTGTCCTCCCAACTTGTTTAGCCAACAACCACTTGTCACCGAGGAAGCGGATTGATTTGATCCACTGACGGCAGTTATGACGCTGGATGTGTGCTGGGACACCATCAACACAGAACAGTTGACGGACCTTAGTAAGAGCTTGCGTGTTCATTGAGTTCCTTTCGTTAAGCAAGAGCAGTGAATGTACTTGTTGTTTTTCATTCAATCCATAGGTGTTTACCCGAGTTGTTTTCTGTTTTTTTCTTGATAGGCTCACCACATGAGCCACCTAGACAAAATTGAAGAAGTACTGGCATACGACTTAATCGTCCTTGCCACTGATCGACTGTCCCAACACCTTCAAGAGGAGGATTGGGAGGCAGCTATTGTTGCTGCTTTGATAAGATCTGTTGAGGTTGCAAGTGGCCGTAAAGTCAGACCCATTGAACAAGTTTTTGTAATGAAAGGAAAGAAATGAGATACGACTTCCAATTCGATGCTCCCCGTGCTGGACTGATGCCTGAGCCTGATGGCTCTTACCTGCTTGACCAACAAAAAGCAGCCTTACTTGATTCTTACTACCAGAGGAAACAAGAAGAGCGGTCCATGCTTGATGACGATTACGATGAGTTCTGACCATGTCCAAGGGTTCATCACCAAGACCTTTTGATGTCGATCACAAGACGTTTTCAAACAACTACGAAGCTGTGTTTGGCAGGAAGTTGAAGTGTCCTGTCTGTGCTTCTGAGAACTGCCAAGAAAAGCACTTCAAGGACTACGACAAGTGGCATTCACATAAGAAGTGCGATTCTTGCAACTTTATTTGGGATCGTACATAATCCATACGAAATAACGCTTGGCGGCGTTTCTTAGTGGGGTTACACATGCTGTCTGCTGGTACTAAGCCAGTCCGCCAACATCCGCAAGGGTGAGACAGCAGGTGTAGCCCTTTTTTGTTTGGAGTTCTTTATGGAACCGATGGATATTAGGGATAAGTTTGCCTGTTCTTTAGCCGCAAATATTTCAGCTAACGATTTATATCGTCCTGGAATGTCTGGAAAAGTCATTGTGGCTATGGCTTATACGCTTGCTGATCGCATGCTTGAGGCTAAAGGCATGACAAAAGAGCAAATGATCGAGTGGGCTTTAGAAGGAAAAGACGATGTCCTTTGAAGCTATGGCTTGGGCATCCAAGCAAAAAACAGCAAACAGTGGTCAGAAGCTAGTTCTTTTGATGTTGGCTAACCATGCAAACGGAGTTACAGGCCAATGTAACCCATCACATCGCCGTCTTGCAGATGTTTGTGAAATGGGTGCTTCTACCCTTCGCAAGCATATTGTTGAACTTCAAAGAACTGGTTTTTTAACCATAATTCCAAAGTTTGTTGATGGTGTTCAGCTTCCAAATCAATACGTACTGAATCTAGACCCCTGCTCAAATGAAGCAGACGGTATGCTCAATACGAGCATAGGGGTGTGCTCAAATCAAGCACCCAATAAACAGGAAGATAAAACAGTAATTAAACCTATTGTTGGGCAGGAGGATGTGTTCTTTATTTCCTTCTGGAAAGCCTACCCCAAGAAGACCAACAAGGAATTTGCCAAACGGGTCTTCGCAAAGCTTCGGGTTGATCAACCATTGTTGGACAAGATCCTTCACTCTCTGAGTATCCAAGTCAAAACCATCTGGAAAGACAAAGATGTTCAGTACATCCCACACCCCAGTACTTGGCTGAACGGTAAGCGCTGGGAAGATGAGATCGCTGCTCCACCACTGACAGCAGCAGAGAAAATGAAAAGGATGGCAAATGCTCGGCCATGAACCCCTGATCAAAATGAGGATGTCTGGAGTAGCACCCCAGTACATCTCCATTGAAGACCATCCCTCCTTGAATGCCCATGAGTGGCATGAGTGGGATGACGCTCCTACCATCTGTGTAGCCAAAGACGACCTACACACCCTTGACCTACGGTTTGTAATTGGCCTTACTGTCCAACTCTCAAGCCTTGATGAACGTAGAGCAAAGGCAATCCACCAGAAGCTCATTGATTGCAAAGCAAGGGTTATCACCAGTTGTGTTCTGCTTCCTGGTCAACCACACTTCCGTCAGACCGCATGGTCAGAAATCTACATTGGGAAATGAAATGGCACTTGTAATAACACCCGACACAATTGACTTCAGTAAATACATCAAAGAAACCGATAACCAAACCAAGGTCAAGAAGGCTTCTGAGTACATTGACTACATCAAGACCCGTCTGAGGACCAAGAAGGACCAGAAGGTGTCTTACCTCCCTTGGGACCATACCAAGGAAAACTTTGAGTTCAGGAAGGGTGAGGTAACCCTTTGGTCAGGACAGAACGGTCACGGTAAATCCCTGATGACCTCCCAGATTGCCTTATCCCTGATCGGCCAAAACGAAAAGGTCTGCATTGCCTCGTTTGAGATGAAGCCAGCAGTCACCTTACAGCGTATGGCTCGTATGTGGATTGGGTGTAACCCTTTCATGCCTGAGTTCCAAGGCGACAGAGGAATTGAAGCCCTTGATGACATGTATGACCAGTTCGGAACCTGGACAGACGGAACCATGTGGTTGTACGACCAAACAGGAACAGCAGACGCTCAGACCGTTATCGGTATGGCTAGGTACTGTGCCAAAGAGCTTGGGATAACCCACATCTTTATTGATAACCTTGCCAAATGCGTCAAGAGTGAAGACGACTACAACGGTCAAAAGATCTTTGTTGACGAGTTGACCAGTATTGCTCGGGACTACGAAGTCCACATCCACCTTGTCCACCACCTGAAGAAACCCGCAAACGAATACGCCATGCCTGACAAACATGACAACAAAGGCTCAGGTGCTATCACCGATCAAGTTGATAACGTGATGCTTGTCTGGAGAAACAAGTCTAAAGAGGACGACATCAAGACTGAAGGCAGCTTTGCCAAGTCTGCTGAAGACCCTGACCATTACCTGCTATGCCGTAAGCAGAGGAACTACGAAGGCTCGGTAGAGGGTGAACCTACGATCAAGCTGTGGTTTCACAGGGATGCCCAACAGTACATTGGTCAACCCAAAGACAGACCCATGTGGTTCGTCAACTACCCCCATATCCACACATGAACTCTCAGGACGAGATTGGTATAGCCAGAGAGATATGGAGAACCCACGAAACCCTGAAAGACAAAGAGAACACTCTGAAGCTTATCAAGGGTTCGGTCAAGTGGTATGGACCTGATGGCGTTAGACGAATACACGCCTACTTCAAAGAATTCATGGAAGGAAAACGAGAATGATGACCAAGAAAATAGTATGGCCGTTTCCGATTTGCAACGGCAAACCTGTCAAACCAGAACAAGTCCCACTCAAGACGGAGCCAGCACCGTGGTAATGCACATCACTTTCAAAGTTGAAGCCACACCTGTTGGCAAGGGAATGGTATAAAATTTAGGCAACAGCTACCTTTAGCGGGGGAAAAGACGATTCATCACCGTCCTGCTGTTGTCTTTCAGTGATGACTTCCACCAATGATGAGGTGCGACATGCTTGAAAACTTACTTGAGTCCGTTAAAGAAAATCTTTACTACAGAGATGGAGTTCTTTATTGGAAAAAAACACAAGGCAGAAAGATAGCTCACAGAGCAGCCGGATGTCTTTCAAAAGGATATGTTTTGGTAGGCCTTGAAGGCAAGTTGCGTCCTGCTCACAGGCTAATTTATCTTTTGCATCATGGTCACTGCCCACAGTTTCTTGATCATATTGACGGCAATCGCTCCAACAACAAATTAGAAAATTTGCGTCCAGCCACAGCAAATGAAAACGCTAGAAATTGCAAGATTCCAACACACAACACAAGTGGTCACAAAGGCGTTTGTTGGGATGCTGGTAGAAATAAATGGATGGCTTACATAACGATAAACAACAAATTCAAGTCTCTTGGTAGGTTTGAAAAGATTGAAGACGCATCAGAGGCGTACAAAAAAGCAGCCGTAAGGTTTTTTGGCGAATTTGCAAGGATATGAAATGACTTTTGCTGTTACTTTTTCTGTAGAGGGAAATCCTGTCGGGAAACAACGTCCTAGATTCGTTCGTAGAGGTAACTTTGTCTCTACCTACACACCGACCAAGACCCGTGAGTATGAGGATTTGATCAGGGATGCTGCCAAACAAGCAATGGGAAGTAACGAACCCTTAAAAACGCCTGTAGCAGCTTATATCTACATCACAGTACCTATCCCTCAGTCGTACTCTAAAAAGCGCTTTAAGGCCTGTTTAGAGGGCATTGAGAGGCCATGCAAGAAGCCAGACATCGACAACATCGTAAAAGCTTACCTAGATTCCATGAATGGGATTGTTTATGACGATGACACCCAGGTGGTTTCCTTGCACAGCACCAAGGTGTACGGGACTGTGGGCTTGGTTGAAGTGTTGGTCAAAGAAGACATGGACTAGGGGTAAGTCCCTATACAAATTCAAGTGAATCAAGTGAATAATTGGCTTGCCAATAACGGCACTAAAGGAAATGCAATGAAAGTCAAAATCACGGTTTACGTTCACCAAAATCAATATTCATGGCAAGAAGCTGCAGAGCTCTTTATCCATTCGTTCAGGATGCCAGATACAGAACATCGCACATACATTTGTGAGCAAGAGATTGAAGTTGACATTCCTGACAACTACGACCCCACTGCTCAACAACTTGCTGCTTTGCAAAAAGAAAAAGAGAAAGCCCAAGAAGAGTTTTCTAAGAAGGTCGCCAGTATTAACGAGCGTATCTCCAAGCTCCAAGCCATCGAGTACACAGCATGAAAGCAGCACTAATTCTTGTTGCGTTGTTATGTACAAACGCATCTGCTCAACAAAGCTCCATCCTAATTACAGGCCAAGAGTTGCATACAAGGCTGACCAGTAATCTTATGTGGGCTTACGGGTATATCTCAGGTGTTGTTGACTCTCAGTCTGGTGTCACCATTTGTATCCCGCCGAATACAGTAACGCTAGGGCAGATGGCTGACATGGTTAAGCAATCATTAGATCGTGTTCCATCTGAGCGGCATTTATCTGCTGATGTTTATGTCACTGTCACGTTAGGGAACCGTTGGCCCTGTGCAAGAAAAGGAAGTGGTGTATGAGCAAAGAAGAAAAATCGTTGACAGAAGGTGTGGTTTCTACAGCCACATACGCTTTTTACCAACCGCCAAAGCCTGTTGGTGCATGGGTGCTAGACCCCGGTGGCGTAGTACATACGATGTTTGCGATGCACATCAAGCCGACTGATGAGCAGATTAAGAACACCGAGGCCATGTTTGGCTGGAAGTGGAGGGATTTGGCATGAGCAAAGAAGTTATGCGAAAGGCGTTGGAGAAGATTGCAACTGTCAATGCAATGGATTACGAATACCAAGCGTGGGCTAGAGAAGCACTGGCAAAGCCTGACTTCTGGGAAGGCTACGTTCCTGAGCCAGTGAAGTGCAAGTACCCAAAATGCAGCTACCCATGCACAGACTTGCCTGATTGCCGTGATGCAGAGCAGCCAGCAAAGCAAGCCCTCGACAAGAAGGCAGAGAACGCCAGAGAGTTGGGGCTGGACTATGAGCCAGCACAGCAATACAGCGCCACATCAGACCATCGGTTGATGGAAAACGCACAAGGAGAGCTAGAGCGAATCAAACTTGTGCAGACGGGTGTTGGCATAGGAAAGCCAGAGCAAGAGCCTGTGGCGCCTAAGTGTGGAGCAATTATTGAGGTGTTTGGTAAGGATTGGAGGCTGGAATACATGAGCCTGCCAGTTGGTAAACACAAACTCTACACACAGCAGTACACCTATATCTCCCCACCAGCACAGCGCACATGGGTTGGGCTGACGGATGAGGAGCGCAAACTTGTCAGAAACAGTGTCGGCTACAACCAGTTCGTAACGGCTGGTGAATATGCTGAACACGTTCAAAAAGCTACTGAATTTAAGCTGCTGGAGAAGAACAATGGATGACGGCTATTACTGCGTTATCTGTGGGCGGTACATCGAGGCCGTTGATGGTGTGGTGGTGCATGACAACGTGCCGCACCCAGACATGGCGTTTGATGACGAGGAGAAGCCACAATGACTACACAACTGGTTCGTGATTCTATGAAGTTGATGGCCGATGCTGGTGTAGACATTTTGGACATCAAATGGTTTGATCTGACCGGGGCGTTCTCGGAGCATCAACACGCCAACCTTGAGCCTGTGATGACGCATCGCCCACCATTTGACAAATGCTTTGTTACTTGGAAAGGAAAGACTCGCAGCCACCCGAGCTATGAGGTTCTTATGCTGGTGGCTGGGACTGACCCAAACGAGGGAATCACGGTGTCAATGTGGAAGGGGCCAAGCGGCACAAGGCTGCACCCCATCCCTGCGATGTTCTACTTCATCGAGGATGACAACATCCGTTACGGAGCAGTCAGTGATGATGAGCCGATAGACAAGGAATTGGCAGAGATCATGCTTGCTCAAATTGGCGCTTGGTATGGTGCGATGGACAGGCGTATTGAGGCGCACATTCCCATAGTGCGTGACACATTTACCAACCGCCGGAAGATACAGCAGGGGAAGCTGCCAACCTACGACTGGAAAACGGTGTGGATTGAGCCATCTAAGCCCCGCCAAGAGTCCAAAGGGGGCACACACGCATCACCCCGACTGCATGAGCGTAGGGGCCACCTGAGAAGGCTCAAGACGGGAAAGAATGTCTGGGTCAAGTCCTGCAAGGTTGGTGACGCAAGCAAGGGGGCGATATTTCACGACTATGCAATCAAGGAAAACACATGAAGACCGTAATTGAAATGGCGCGTAAAAGTAAGCTGGATATTTACGGTCTTGGGTGTCCTCACGATAAATTCATTGAATGCGTTGAAGCCTTTGCCGAGCTTGTCCGTGCTGACGAGCGTGAAGTCATAACTGACGAATGGTCGATGTGTGTTCAGTCTGACCTTGAACATGGCGTGAAATCTCTTAACGAGCAAGCGGCAAAAGATTGGTTTAAGAACTATCCAGAGATTGCAAAGTTTGGTGCATGGCTGAACGCAAGGAGCAACACATGAACTGCCAACACAGATGGGAAGAAGTCCCTGACAAGCCGATTTATAAGTGCGCCCGTTGTGGTGCTTTTATGGTGAAATTTAAATGAAATGCAAATGCCCCCCAACTTCCCCGTTTCTGTGGAAACAAAACCCGCAACCAAGCATGTTTGTCAAAGACGTTTATTTCCGTCCTAAGAAGACTCAGGTCTACGAGAACTTGACGAAGGAAGAGAACATTGTTGCTTACAAGCAATTCTCTATCCACAGCAGAGCGCATCCAAGTGTCAAACCACAATTGAACAAGCACGAGATATGAAGAAAAAATCAAAGTACAAACCCCGTGGTATTCGCCTAGACAACTTATCCTGGATTGTTGCCGGGATGAAGAAGGTTGGTACTTTGCCTACTGCTGGTGTTGCACTCAAGTTAAAAAATCACAATTCTCTTAACATGATCTTAATGGGCAACGGCACACGGGAACACGTTGATGTATTGATTGCTGCTGTCAACATGAGTGAAGCCTTGATCCGTATCAGAGATGAACTTGGAGTTGATTGGAAAGACGAAATTAGGGCAGCACAGGACGCTATCTACACAATGGGTAAGCGTGGCATTGAGAAGAACAGCTTCTTGTTTACAGGACCAGAAATGACTGCTGTCAAGCTGGTGATGGATCTCCATGATGCCCAACTAGACGAATGCTCGGTTAAGGATATGGAGCAAGCCTTGTTCATTGTTAACGAAGAGATTCGGATGAAGAAGTGCAGACCTATCATGGAGACAGCATGACAGATGTTTTTCTCACTGTTGTTTTGATTATTTTGTTAGTTTTTTTGTTTCAAGGTGATCCAAATCTTTGGGATTTGTTGCATCAAAAGGTAATGTTGTGGGCAAGGAGCCAACATGGAAATGGATGACCCGTTTGTCTACAAGAAACCCATGTGGTTGGTCCTTGAGGAGCGTGAGAAGCGCAGGGAAGCTAGGGCTAAACGTCTTGGTAGACCAATAGGCAAGTGGGGAGGAAGGCGTAAAGGGGCTGGAAAAAAAAGAGACAGACCCTATGACGCTAAGGTGTACATCAACCACACCAGGATGCAATACCTACTCCTGATGGACATGGGTAACGGTGACTTGAGTGATGGTGTACAGAAATTAATTGATGAAAAATTGGAATCGTAATGAATAAAGAAGAGTTGTTAGACCACTTTGCAACCAATGCAATGACAGCCCAAATACAAAAATTTGGCATCACAAATCCTTTTACTCTGGCGCAAACATCGTATCGAATGGCGCAAGATATGCTGGAAAACCGGAGACAAATACACGCTGAATGGAAGCGTGAAGAAGACCAGCAAAAGCAATATGCAACTGCCAACTTGCACGAATTGAATTTGCCTGTCAGGTATCACCGTTGTTTAACAGCAGAGGACATTTACACAAAAGAGCGCCTGTGTGAATGGACTGAGCGTGACATTCGTAGGATTCCTAATTTAGGTTTGAAGGGCGTTAAATTGATTAAAGAAGCAATGGCCGAAGCAGGGCTTAAATTGAAAGGACAAAAAGATGCTTGAGCAAAAAAGAGATGCCCCTGGCAACCCGCCATATTGGGTATGCACCAAATGCAACTGGCCTTTTGCTGCTTTGCAAGAAGCCAATAGACATCAATGTGAAGAAAAAAAACCCATCCAAACCTATAGCAGTTACTCAAGGAAAAGCAATGGACATTGACCCAAACAAATGCGTGGCATACATCATGGAAAACGCCCCTAAATTTGCCAAAGCAAAGGCAGAGCGGGTGTTTATTGAGAACTACCTGAGAACGGTTAAGAGCCGTTTGATGCAACAAGAGGAGGGAACACTGGGACTACGTGAGGCCTATGCCTATGCTCACCCTGATTACGAAGCCCAGCTAAAGGGTTTGCAAGCAGCAACTGAACAGGAAGAGAACCTGAAATTTATGCTCTTGGCCGCTCAGATGAGGCACGATACCTGGAAGACCCAAGAGTATTCCAAGCGTCAAGAGTTGAAGAACCTGCCATGAAAGGGCAATTAAATGAGTTGGCTCTTTTCGCAGGTGCTGGTGGAGGAATACTTGGGGGACACCTCCTCGGATGGAGAACAGTCTGCGCCGTTGAATGGGAGCCATACCCAGCAAGCGTACTGTGTGCCAGACAAAATGACGGACTTCTCCCGCCTTTCCCGATTTGGGATGACATACAAACCTTTGACGGAAAGCCGTGGAGAGGACTTGTTGACGTTGTATCTGGAGGATTTCCGTGCCAAGACATCTCGGCAGCAGGAAAGGGAGATGGCCTGGAAGGAGAACGATCAGGAATGTGGAAGCACATGGCGAGGGTGGTTGGCGAAGTACGACCACGATACGTCTTTGTGGAAAACTCCCCAATGCTCACTACTCGGGGAGGAACAAGAGTCGTTGGAGATCTTGCCCAAATGGGGTATGACTGTAAATGGACTGTTATGGGAGCTGCAGACGTTGGAGCCAACCACAAGCGGGACAGAATGTGGATTGTGGGCAAGTCCAAACGCTCGGGATTGGAAGGACAGCGGAGCCAGCCAAGGCAACAGAAAGTCACCCAACCTCGGAACTCAGGTTCATTGGCCAACACCAACAATGCAGGGGTTGAATGGCGGGAGCAACAGTCGCAAAGCAGCGATAATCAGAGGGAACTGGCCAACACCCCGGACCAAGGGGATGTGTGGGGTCAGTGGCTCATGGGATTTGCTGAACAAGAACACGACAGTGGAAGAGGCAAGACTGATGAAAGCCGGAAATGGTGGGAAGCTGAACCCAACGTGGGTAGAGTGGCTGATGGGGTGGCCGCTAGGGTGGACAGACTTAAAGCCATTGGTAACGGACAAGTCCCACTTTGTGCGGCAGAAGCTTGGCGATTGTTGACTTCATAAATCTTTGATATACTGCACCCGTTGCCGTGAGAAGCGACAGAATTAGGCCGTTTACACATGCTCTCGCCCTTGGTTTTTACTTTAGGGTTCTCACCGAGGGCAGTTGTAAACGGCTTTTTTTATTTTCACGATGACTCGGACACCATGCGGTACGTCAGTGGTGGAGTCTTAAATAACCCTGTTACACGAGCAAGCCAAAGCAGGGACGGTGGGCGAATTCCTAGAGCCGGGTGGTTGAAATAAGTCTGGGATAGTGCAGTGCGAGGACATGGCTCCAAAGATCACAGGCACAGAGCGAACTGTATTTGCTTACGGTAAGGCTGTGCTTTGCTCAAACATCCACCAAAGATCACTTATGACCAAGATTAGACAGAGTGCTAGAGGTGAGGATTGCACGATAAACCTCCCTGGGGTCTGTAACTACAACCCCGAGACAGTTTGTTGGTGTCACAGTAATAGGTCTGAACATGGCAAAGGAATGGGTTTGAAGGCCAAAGACGAACATGGTGCTTACGGTTGTTATGACTGTCACATGGTGTACGACAGACAAAGAAAACGCCCAGAACACCTGTCCTTGGACAATGTTGAGGAAGCTTTTACAATGGCGATGATGAAATCTAGACAGATTCTCAAAGATAAGGGTTTGATATGAACAAAGATGTCGGGACTTTTATACTGACGCTGCTCCATGCAGCAACCAATGCACACCTGTTGCACCTGAGAAGCACCAACTATGCCGAACACACAGCCTTGGGTGATTTCTATGCCAAGCTTCCTGATCTGGTTGATGTGGTGGCTGAAGGCATCATGGGTATCACAGAAGAGATGATTGATTACCCTGTTGACTACTACCCACCAATGGAAGATGCGCTGGATGAGTTGCGGTCCCTCAAAGACTTTGTCAAAGACGAGCGGGAAGCGCTACCGCAGGACAGCGAGATTCAAAATGCTATTGACGAGATTGCAGATTTGATTGACAGTACGATTTACCGCTTAAAATTTTTGCGATGATTTCCTTAGGTTGAGGAACTTAGGCCCCTTTATTGGGGTCTTTTTTTTGGACAAAAAGCTGTGGAAAATCTGACTTTTTCCTGTCAAACAAAAAGAGAGGTCTAAAATTTTTGGGGGTGGGGGTCTTTTATTTCTACAGAAAGATTTGGTCGCTAGGAGCGCTCAAGAGGGGTCATCGAGGGGGTCAACTAGGGGTAAACCCCCATAGATTTGGGGAAATCGCATAAAACAGCCCACAATCGCACAACGCTTATCGATGCACCACTGGTAGCAATGACCCCGAAAAGCCTCTCAAAACCCGTTTAAATGGCTTTGGTGCATGGCTTTCAATGCAACCCGATACAGTCACCCAGCAAACCCCCCATAAAAAGCAAACGCGCACGCTATCGCCAAGCCAAACAAGCCAAAAACGATAGGCAAGGCTTCACCCTGATGCAAAGCACCAAAAAAGCAAAGCAAACCCACAAGCCTGAAAAGCAAAAAGGCCCAAAAAGGGCCAATTAGCGTTTGAGGTTTTGCCTGATTTCCTCAGCAATGAGGATCAAACGCGCACGGGCGATTAGGGCTAACAGCTTATTCATATGTCACCCAGTCTGTAGGATCAAAAGGTTCATAAAAGAAATAGCATTTGGCTTCAAACCTTGACCAACCATAAAAGTTGATCAAGTGGTTAACCCGTTCGCTTGATTCGCCCGGAAATTGGTCGTTTGACGTTTTCATAATTTGGCCTTTAGTGCATTGCAATAGCAATAATTCGGTTTTTCATTTGTGGCAAACCGCATGCATGACCCGCACCAGTACATGTACCGCATGTACCAGGGCAAGGGAAAACCTTTTGATCAGGAAAAGCAGCGCGAATAGCAGCGTTTGTGGTTTTTGACCCGTGATCACTGCTTTTTACTTTTCGCCCAATGGATACGGCGATAAATTCGCCCCTAACAATTGGCAAGGTTTTCACTGCGGTAACCATTGCAGCGCTTGCATTGTGGCCACCTGAAATGTTTAGCATGTAATTTGTGGGCCACTTGCCCACAATGTCAAAACCCAGCAAAGCAGCAAAGCTTTTTGAGTAACCATATGCACGGGCATTTGGGGTATCGGTCAAAAGTTGCATCCAATATGCAACATCCGCACCACTTGAAAAGTCACCGTCAACATACAAACGGAAATCAAAACCTTCCGGCCTTTTTGCTGCAATGGTGGCAAATGCAAGGGATATCTGATCAGGGGCAAACCTAAGCAAATAGCAGTTTTGCACCATACGGGCAAACGCAGCTGGATATCGCCAAGCCCTATACGAATAACAGAAATCAATACAGTCACCCGCACCAGGGCAAGTGACACCAGGCAAGGTAGAAAAGCTTACAAATGGCAATTTGGAATTGCCACCCAATGCAAAAATGGAAAATTTAGGGGTTTTGCTTGCAAATGTATCGGCAAGCTTTGCAAATACGTTTTGCCACCCAATACCCTGAAAATCTTTATCAATTTGAAGGGAATAAAGCGTTTTGCTAATTACATTGTCATCGCCCGTTTGTACTGCAATTGCAAGGTTTTGCAGTTTTGAGAATTTAGGCGCTGTTTTGAATTGTTTAATTTGCATGATATTAATTTCTTGAATATATTGATTGAAGTGATCAGGGTTTTAGTAAGGTATCAATTCCATGCACTAAAGAATCCAAGTCTTTAGCCCATTGATTGACACCACCCGTATAGTCTTTGAAGTGTTTAGCCGTGCGGTACATGTAACCCAGCGAACCACAAGGCTCAGTGTTTACATACACAATACGGTCACCCCGTGCGATAAAGCCACTGCAACCACGTTTGTCACCATTAACGCTAATATTCTTTAGCGCTACAGTATGAGTGGAAAGAAAACGATTTCTGAGTTTAGTTGCAAGGATCATATTAAGCCCCGTAAATGATGAAATAGGCGACAAAAGGTGCGCCAATGGTTGCAGCGAAAATGCATGCATGGATCAAGTCAAGTAAAAAGCTTTTCATGATTGATCATCCTGAATAGCGCGAGTCGCTTCCATTTCCAATTCCATTTGGGTTTGAACGTCAAGAATAGGCAAGACGTTAGTACAGTCAAACCAAACCGAATCGAGCTTAAAGTTGGCTTGCCATTGTCCAGCCTTGTCGTCATCGTCTTGATACCAAGTAACGTCAATAACGACAGTGACTGCTGCACCATTCAGAGTGGTGATGTACTCATGTTGATAGTCTTGCATGTTGACTTCCTTTAAGTTGCATTGGTTGAAGTGCTTACCAGGTATTGCACCCGGTAAGCACAATTTTATGAGCTTGTACCGTCAAAACCATAGGTGTTTACCCTACATTGGCCAACTATTTCACTTGAAATCTTTAATCAAGTGTATTTGAGAATGCATTGTCATTAGTGCCTGGTTTGAGCTGCTCATGAGGGCTTGCATTCCAGCGAACGAATGAAAGAAAAAAGAGAGATATCCCGGCGGTGTCTTTGCTCTACTACAGAGAGAGAACAGCACTAAACATGGCCTGAGCATTTCCAGCGCCAATGCTTTGATCAGGACACTACAAAACAGGACAAAACTCATAAATGATCGGGCACTAGCTCGCATCCTTTTTGATGGCCTCTACAGAGTGATAAAGCACCAAACAGCTACTACCCCCCTAGGAATCCACAGACCCCCCTAGAATCGCGTTTAAAGCGGTTTAACCCCCCTGGAAAGAGGAGGGGGTAGGGCTGGAATTGGGGG
>Ga0247722_10000402_pt1 | contig 27115 bp, 46 predicted proteins | sample MSEWelMarce3H_FC_FD_189094 | JGI IMG/M metagenome (GOLD analysis project Ga0247722, IMG submission 189094) | Subsurface sediment microbial communities from gas well in West Virginia, United States - MSEEL Well Study Marcellus 3H_FC | ecosystem: Environmental > Terrestrial > Deep subsurface >... | reverse complement strand
GTGGAAAAGGGAAGCACATACCGAACTCAAATATACTACGGCAATTCAAAATCGTATGACTTCGAATGCCCAGAATTCGAATGGGACGAAATAAGAGCAGACGTACAAGCATACATCGGATACATGGTACAAGAGCTAGACCTCGAAATAAGCTTTATATACACTATTGGAGCAAACGCCGGTCCATCTAAAGGATATGTAAGATTGCAACATCAAGAGTCCGAAATACTCGAAGACAAAGAGCTAGGCATGATAAAGTGCATATGCATAGAATTCAAAAATTAAGATGAGCAAAGAGAGAGCATTTCTAATAATAGACAACACAATGCCACCGGAGAATAAGTATCTCTCTAAGGTTGTCGAATACTTGAATATAAGAGGCTTGTCCTATGAGATAGCAAGATCTCCCGAAGAAATATCGGAAATTTCTTCAAGAGTAAATATAATAGGCGCTATATCAACAGGATCTGACTACAGAGTATCCGATGGAGAAAATTTAGAAGCCAGCAATTTCGCACTCGAGTCGCTAGACTGCCCCATTCTTGGAATATGCTATGGCTTTCAGGCGATGGCAGACTTCTACGGTGCGAATATAGCAGGAGAGGAAGAGCAGCGAGGAGAGTTCTCGCCGACATGGATCGACAAAAGCTTCTGGATGTTCGAAGGTCTAGCAATCGAAGAGACTTACTTCTGCTTTCATGACTATCCATCGAATCTACCAAGCGGATTCAAGAAGATATGCGAGATAGACGGAAAAATAGCAGGAATTGCAGATGATAGCAGAAAGAGATATGGTATTCTCTTCCACCCAGAAGAGAAGAAATCCACCTATAGCATACTGGATCGATTCGCAAAAAGATGCTTTTCCGAAAATAAACCGATGGCATATATGTCAAAATACGAAAATTTCGCTCATAAAAATAATATGAAAATGAAGCATCTAAAATTATATGAAGACTTTGAAAAAAGAATAAGCATATTCGACCAAGACATAAAAAGCCTTCTACCAGAAGAAATAAGTATAGAAAACTCCTATGGCAGATACTCGCTTAAGAAAAAAGACATAATGCTGAATGCCGACCTTATACAGATAACATACCATCACAACACCGCAGAAGAAAAAAACGACGTGTCTGCAGACGGAGAGCCAGACTACCTGTGCATAGACATACACACGATGAAAGACAACGCTGGCCACCAGGCAAACGGAGACAGCCTAAGGCTCAATGTGGACATAACATACGGAGACGCGATGGTATCCGAATTCACGATAGAAGCACCAAACAAAGTAAAGGCACACCACTATACCGGAATAGGATCCATGCACGATAAAGAAACTACTTTCTCGTTCGACGACGATTCGCTTCAGGCGCTTGTCGACTTCTTCAACAGGTTTTCAGACAGCTACAAACTTTCAATCAAAGACTTCAAATTCCTGGACAGCGACCCAAACAGCTACAATCCAAAATCCTCACATTAGGGATATAATGAAGTGGCGGAATTGGTAGACGCTATGAACAGAACACAGCCTATGTTATTCGTTTGTAGATAACGCACAGGTCAATACAAAATTGCGTTCGTACAGGTTCGAATCCTGTCTTCATTAAAGAAAAGAGAGAGACATAAAATCTCTCTTTTTGTTTTAAACTTCCTGTCAAAAAAAGATATAAAAAGAATGAAAAGAATATTAGCAATACTGATTCTTGTTTCCTTGTCCGCTCTGCATGGCATAGCCATAGGCGAAGCGATGTCGTTCGAGCTTGAAAAGGCAGATAAAACCAATCGAGAGGCAAAGATACAGAAGATACAGAAGGCGAAGAAAATAGCAGAGCTTCCAAAGCACAACGCGACTTGGTATAAGACCGAAGGCACGAGAGTGCACAGAAGATATCCCACCGCTGCATACAACTTCGCACCAAAAGGAACAAGAATACTGGTGACCAGAATCGACAACAAAAAAGAATGCGTGGTGGTAGTCACAGACAGGATGGAATACAAAGGTGCCAACCACATAGACCTTAGCCATTCCGCTTTCGGATACCTTTCAAAACATTCTAAGGGAACGATAAAGGTCATCGTCAAGATATTAGGGAAAAAAAGAAATAGCAAAGAATCGAAATGAAAGAGATTGCATCAGAAGAGCTGAGAAAGCTCGCCATCGAGTTCTTCAAAGACGAAGAATCAGCAAAGCCAAAAGAGATAGTAAGGCTTTTTGCCAACTACATAAACGCTTATTGTGCGGAGATGAAAAAGAGCGAATACGAAGTTCTTTTCGACGACGAGCTATACGATACGGTATATTCTATATTTAATAGCTTAGTTTTTAAGAAAAAAGCATACGGTATCGAAAAAATTTCATAACTTTATAAAAAAAAATAGAAAATGGGTAAAAAGACATCAAGCGGATTAGGGCTTCCAGGAGTTCTCTTCATAGTATTCCTAACATTGAAACTAACAGAAAACATAGACTGGCCTTGGCTTTGGGTAACAGCACCATTGTGGATACCGCTCGCATTGGGCGGATTTTTAGCCATTGTCATTGTATTGATGGCTACGATATTGTTGGCGATAGGATATTCTCCAGAAAAAATCAAAGAAAGATTCAATATAAAATAAAACATATTGGACATCGGTTATATAAACAACTAATTAAAAATGAATGATATGTTCGTTATAGACGCAAAAAGAAAAGAAGTAGCGAAGGAGTTCCCCATCGTAAAAGACTGGATTAAGAAAATCAAGAAGATGAAGATCACCAAAACGGAATTCGACAAGAACGATATCGAGTTCTACTATTCGTATGGATTTTTCGTTCCAAAAAGCAAAAACAAAGAAGAAGAATACCTAAAGTCGCTAGATCTGAGCATGGCTATGCTATACCCAGAAAGGCTCGAGCTAGAGCTTTCGAAAGTAAGGGTAAACATAAGCATGAAGCTTGACAATTTCATAATAACGGACAGGCTACCAAAAGGAACTATCCCGCAAAAGGTAAAGGATATCGTCGCAGAGGTCACAAAGGTAAAGATGATGGTAGAGTCAGAGTTCTCCTATAACAAAATCGTTCTGGAATCCATACCAGCACTAGACAAGACGGTAGTGGATATCGAAATCGTCAAAGGCCCGGAAGATTTGCCAATCGAATTCGTTTCGGAAGCACAGACATTCACAATCGACTCTATATTAGACAAGATTTCAAAAAAAGGATACGAGTCTCTTTCAAAAGAAGAAAAAGACTTTCTAGACAACAAAAGCAAGAATATGTAAAGAAAAACCCGCTACTAAGCGGGTTTTTTATTCTATTTTAGGTTAACGGAATCTACCTTTTCAGTATCTACTTCTTTCAAGTCTCTAAGATCACTTACTTGACTTGGACTACCCTTTTTTCTTTTCTTCTTTGGGTTGTATCCAAGAACGAATCCTATATCGCCAGAGCCAGTCGTGCCAGCAGTGCCCGCAAACGCACCTGGCTGCGCTGAAACAACCGCACCCATTCCTGCAGTATTGGACGCGTTGGCTGTCGCCACGCCACCGCCAGCAGCAGCTCCGCCGCCTTCTCCGTCTTCAAAAAACATGTCGTATCTCTTTAAGTATTTCATTATCTATAATATATGTTTTGCCACTGGTTACCGCCAGTCATCTTGTATTGCATTATTCCACCTGTTGTTAGGTTCAAGTCCTTCGCTATCTTTTCAGCGAAATCCTTTGAATACTTTCCTTCGCTATACCACTCTTCTATCTCGTCAGAATACTGATCCAACAAATAGCGAATCTGCTCAGGGAAAAGGTTGTATTTCTTCAAGAATCCCAATATCTCTTCTCTATATTCCTCTGAAGAAGAATATGCGGACTCGAATACCTTCCAGCTTTTAATATGTTTCATAGACTATATATATTAACTTTTGAAAACAAAAATCATATAACAAATAAAAAAAGCATGAGCAAGATTTTTGAAGTGCGCACAAACCTAACTGTACAGAAGAACATGGATTTCATAAAAGGAATGACTGAAGAAGACCGGCAGCAGATATTGGAGCTGGATCTACGAATGGGAGTAGACTTGGTAAAAGAAGACATCATAACGTCATATCTAGTATGCGACGAAATAAACATCGAAAAGATGAAAGAAGTGCTTAAAAAGCACCTGATCGAATACGAGATAAGCGACGTCACAGACCAAGTGGTTACAGAAAGCAAGACAATCGATCAAATAACCGAAAAAGACATATTCGAAAAATTTGATTTGTAAAAACAAATCGCTATATTTGTAGCATGAAAAAGATTTGGTACCTAAAAGGCAGATATGGCGGAGGAAAATGGTTCAAGACCGAAAAGTCATTCCTATCCAACGTGAGAGAAGATGATACAAGAGAAGTCTTCATATATAGCCTGGTCGATTCCGGAATCGCGGGCGAGGTGAAGAAAAGCACCATAACCGAAAGAGACCGAGACGATCAGCTGAAGACCATATTGGGAGAGGCAGACAAATACGAAGAAGCCATCTCATGCTTCAGAGCGAAGTTCGACGAAATCGCACAAGACACGAGAGGGAAAAGACACATATTGTCCACGCTGAAGATAATCGGTCTGAACAAAAAAAGAGTTTTCCAATATGGCAAGCAACAATAGAGAATATCTTCTATTCGAGGTAAGCGATTCCGTAGAATGGTATCAGACGCTCTTGAAATGCCACAACTTCGTATCTATTCCAATAAGATGCTATATCAGAGGCAAAGGAAGAGTAGAGACAGAACAGTCGAGAATCGACAATTTCAAAGAAGCAAAAGAGTCTTTGAAGAAAAAACCAACAAGAAAAAAAGAAACTATATGAACAAAATAGGATTGGCTTTGCAAGGCGGCGGATCTCACGGCGCCTTTGCGTGGGGCGTTCTGGACCGCTTATTGGAGCTGGAAGAAAAAGAGCTTGGATTCGATTCTATATGCGGGACATCCGCTGGTGCTGTCAACGCAGTAGTGATGACGTATGGACTTCACATAGGCGGCAGAATGAAAGCCAAAGAGCTTTTGGAAAGGCTATGGCTTACTGTCGCGAGCAAAGGATTGAAAATAGACAATCCTTTTATAGAATACTTCACGCAAGTCGTGTCGCCTTATCAGTTCAATCCGCTAAACTACAATCCGCTAAGAAAGATCGTGTCGGACATAGTAGACTTCGACGAACTTAGAAAGACGAAGACAAAGCTTTTCATCTGCGCGACCAACGTAAAGACAAACCAAGGAAAGATATTCAGAACCAGCGCAATAACGCTTGACTCTGTAATGGCGTCGACCGCGCTACCGACTTTCTTCCAAGCAGTGAAGATTGGAGAAGATTTCTATTGGGATGGTGGATATATGGGAAACCCGCCACTGACTCCTCTCATCGCCAACTCGAAAATAACAGACCTGCTGCTGGTAAAGCTGAACTCTATAAACATAGACAGAGTTCCTATGTCTGCCAAGGATATCGGGGACCGAGTTACCGAGATATGCTTCAACTCTTCGCTGATGAACGAGATGAAGATGATAGAGATGAGAAACGAGCTGATAAGAGGCGGATTGGATCTCGGCAAATACGGAAACAAAGAGATATTCGTGCACTCTATCTCAGGATACGACACGCTAGGCAAGCTCGACTATTCTACTAAGATGAAGACAGACCTCGGATTTCTTCTAAAGCTTAAGAACGCGGGAAGAGACGCCGCAGACAGATGGATAAAAGAAGAGCTTAAGAATGTCGGCAAGAAATCTTCATTCGATGTGGACAAACATTTTTTCAACAAATTCTAACATAACAAAAACCTAAACAAAAATGAAATCAAAGATTATCTTATTGGCGCTAGCAACATTGCTTATGACATCATGCACAGAAAACTACTCGAACGGAGAAAGAATCGGATTGGTGACGCAGTTCTCCAAGACCGGGCTTATGTTCAAGACGCACGAAGGACACCTCAACCTTACTCAGACTGGAATGAACTCTTCTTCCGCGAAGCCTTTCGACTTTTCGGTAGACGCAGATAGCGAAGACCCTAATGTCGTGGCTGCGCTAGACAGCGCAGCGACCTATGGCTGGAAAGTAAAGATCGTATACCATGAGACTCTAGGCAAGAATTGGTTCGGCACGAGAGGCGAGACAAACCATTTCGTAAAGTCGGTAGAAGTGCTTGACAGAAACCCGGTAGGAAGCATCTTCGGAGGTGGCGCGGAAAAATCAGCACCAAACTCAGGAGGTTGCAAATGCAAGGCTTCGGGAAAGACCATAGACACGATATACGTAGTCATCGACAAGACAAAATAACAAAAATATCAAAAAGATGATATGACGGCTGGTTTTATAACCAGCCGTTTTTTTATTTTAATATATAAACAAAAGCATATTGCCTCTATGAGAATCAAAAGATACGAAGACTTCGACACGACAAACGAAGGAATAAGAAGCAGCATCTCGCTGATAGGCCTTCTAATAAGCCTAGGTATAGGAACGCCTGAAACGCTTTGGGCAAACAAAGAAACGATCAATCAAAGCATCGACGCAAAAGAGCATCAAGTTCTTAGCATTGTCGAGTCTTTGGAAAAATCATATCCAGGAGACACCATCTTTGAAAAAGCCATTCCAATAGCGCGACTTACAAAAGAAATAGAAAAGCACAACGCAGATCTAAAGTCAGACCTAAAGATAGAAGATGTCATAAAGACTATGCAAAGGCAAAGTTTTCCCGTAAAAATAGACCTTATTTTTTCTAATAGAGGCAAGCAAATTCCAATCGCGACTTTAAATTACAAACACAGCAACAACATAATGTTCATTCTTACCAAAAACTGGGACAGATACATGTATGGTGTTAAAGTTAGTTTTTAGTATAAAAATTCTCAATAGAAAGTCTATTCTTCATAAGAAGGCCCTATTCCACTCAAAGGTATCCTTATCTTTCTATCAGTCTTGTCATCGATAGCAATCAAATGCTCTGCTTCTATTGCCACTACTTTTCCAGTATGCGTTTTATGCGTTCCAGGAACCACATATTCAACAATGCTTCCGATTTTGGCATTAGTATATGATTCTTTTATAAAATCTTCATAAGTCGGCAGCTTTTTGGTTCTTTTTTTCATTTTTTATCATTTTTTATCGTTTATATATTAAAAAAATAAAAAAATTATTGTATCTTTGTCATCTAAATACTTATAGACATGATGCAAGCTCCAAAAGACGCTAAATTTACGAAGATGATATGCATAGAGACGGTAAACTTTATTGACGAAGTATGGGGTGACTGTTCTGTTGTCGAAGGACAATCATATGATGTGTTGTTCGAATCCGAATCGACAGAATTCTGCATGGTTAGATTTAAAAGAGGCATTTGCCCGTATAAAATAAAAATGTTTAAAAGCGAGGCAGAAATTTTGCTATCTTTGTAAGACAAAAGAAAACAGACATACAATGGAAGAAAAAATAAAGCAGCACGCAGACTCGCTTTTCATCAAAAGTATCTACATATATAATTTTACTTTATCAAAATCAGAGTATCTTTGTATGTGTTTCATAAAATATTTTTTTATTTCATAACTATCTTATTTGAGAAATGATACTTTCTGGAAGAAATTGTGTCAGCATTGTCAGGGCTATGGAAAGAATGAATGAACAGATCGCCACCTAAATAAATATAATTAAACTTGATTTTATCTCTCATTATCACTTCTACTTGAACAACACACCATTCTCTAAGTGCAATATCCTTTTTACCCATTTCTAACAATTCAACACATTCTTCACTTAGAAAACAATCACCTTCTTTAATATCATCTAAAGATTTGTATTCAGGAGACCCTAATTTGACAGTGTAGAATTTATCAGGATTCATCAGATCTTTAAAAAACATAGCTCTAATATTTTCTGCTTTTTCAGATTCGATTTTTTCTTTTGATTTGAAAATATCAAAAATACCCTCATTGACCGTAAAGCTCTCAAATAATTTTACATATTTTAATTTTTTCATGTTTTAATTTTTTTTTTATATGTTATATATTAAATAAAAAATACCATTTTTGCGGATTTTAGTATTATTCTCTGAATAATCTAAACGAAGTTTAGTACTGAGCCAAAATCGTAGCAATAATAAAGGAAAGGCATATTTTATAAATTTTATTCTATTTTTTATTGTCAATCTAAATTTTTTCATATCTTTGTAAAACAAATAAACAAAGAGAAAATGGAAGAAAAGATAAAACAGCACGCGATAATCTTCATAGCAGTAGCTTTATTGGTTCACCTATGCACCGCCTATGTGGCCGGATCTATAGACCCATCCGACCTTTCTGCAGACACCAGAGAATCTCAGATGATGATATTCATCTATCTCCAGATAGTCGCACACTATTGCTGGTTCAATCGCGAAAAAATATCAAGAGAACTTAAAAAATAACATCTATGAAAAATCTATTGCTATCTTTTATCTGCTTGGCCTCTATGGCTGCAATCTCGCAAACGAACAAAGGCAAGGCCGGAATAGACGTAGTCAACACAAAGACTCAGAACGTGCTAGGCACCAGCATTGGATACTATGTAGAATTCAAAAACGAATCTGACAAAGAAGTCGACGGGATAAAATGGATCGCGACCTTCACAAACAACTTCGGAGACGCACTGGGAACAAGAGAAGGAAATTGGCAGTCAGGCAACATCATACCGAACATAAAGCCAGGTGAGACTACAGTAGACCTCGAGGGTAAGTTCGTCAAAGGCGCCACAAAAGTATCTGTAAAAATAACTCAAGTTCATTTCAAACAATAAGCAAAATGAAAAAAGCTCTAGCATTGGTCATCATACTATCGTCGTTCGCTTCTTGCGGCACATACACGCTACTCACAAAAGAAAAATACGACATCGTATATAGAGACGGAAACCAAACAAAGATAAAGGCAAAGTTCGAAAAGCCTATCGTTCTTGAAATGGTAACCCCTGATACGCTTATAAGTAAAGTAAACGACAAAGGAGTATGCACCTTTGAAAAGATAACAAGAAGCGTATATCCGATTCTAGCAGAATCAAAAGTAAAGATAACCGAGGAAACTCCAAGATCTTTCATAGCAGAATTCGTAGATTATAAAATGACTCTTCCTATGAGGCTTAACAAAGACGGAGAGTTCGTTATTGCATGCGACAGAAACAACGTGATAGAAGGAACTAGATACATTGTCAAAGACAGCAATCCTAAGCTTTTGTTCAAAAACAAAAAAGCCAAGTCTAATCAAAAAATAAGCTTGAGAAAATAATGGAAACTTTTTAGATATTTTTAATATAAAACAATCAAAAACAAGAAATATATAAATCTTTTTTAATATATAAAACACATCGCAGTAAGGTGTAAAGGTTGCATGGGACTCTCATAAGGTCTACGGGGTGGTTCGAATCCACAAACTGCTACTAAAATTTGGTCTATCCAAATTGGGGGTATAGTATAACGGCTATTACAATGGTTTTGCATACCATAAATGAAAGTTCGATTCTTTCTATCTCCACAAAAAATATTAGAATTTTTAATTATCTAAATTTTCATCAAAGTATTTTATTCTTTGTATTAAATCATCTAAACTAATAGATGATTTTTTATTTTTAGACATGAGAGACTTCAAAAAGACAGAGAATAAAGCAAAGAAGAATGTAAAAAAGAATGTCAAGAATAAATAAACAAAAATAATGTTATTCTATATAACTTAAAAATTTTTTATAGAATGGAAGGATTTATAGTAGGTTTGCTGATAGGGATTTTTATCGCAATAATAGTTTTGCTGCAGTCGAATAAAGAATAGTATATTTTTTTCAATATCTATAATGGTTTTGTAGCTCAGAGGTAGAGCGGCGGCCTCATAAGCCGAAGGTCGGGATTTCAACATTCCCCAGAACCACAATAAAAAAAGAGGAATATCTAAAGGTATTCCTCTTTTTTCATTAAACCATTTTCTATATAAAAATATAAACATGAGCACATACGGAAAAAAATCTCTTAAAAATTGGGAATACGAAGGCAAGAACTCTCAAGAAGAGCTGAGCCGGTTCAACAATACTCCCCACAATATACAGGAAGAGATACTAAAGAAATGGTATCCTATAGGAATGACATGTGAAAAGACAAGTAAAGGAACAATAGAATATTATGGCAACTACGTAGTGTTTGGATATATAAAGTATATGTATGGGTGGAGGTTAAACATAACAGACAACAAAAACTATACGATGATTATTCATCCAGGAACCGTCAGACCAGACGAACAATGGAGAAGGGATAAAAAACTAGAGAAATTAGGAATATGATTGAAAAGTCGTTCAATACTAGCTCTTTTCTTTATAATATATTATTTATGATTTTTTCGTTGGTTTGTTTGGCAACACCTTTCCACCGTGAAAATCTCCTGGTCCATAGATATATAACTCAGAAGGAACTTTATCATTTCCTAAAGAAGCGTCAACTGCGCTTGTATTCTGAGACGCATCATCATAGAAGTGTATCTCGTCTGGCAATTCTCCAAGTCTTTTTATTTTGGTTTTTATCTCTTTAGGCTCTTTAGCCGCAACATCTTTAGCCGCACCTAGATATTTGTAGATATAATTTCCTTTATTACGGTCAGCCTCTCCACCCAAACCAACAACCACATCAACCGCCTTCGTAGAAGGATTAGGGTCGTGCTTTTTCAGGAATTCCTCGATGTCTTTTTTGTTCGTGATTGGAACTTCTTCACCTTTAAAGTTTATACCGACACCATCTGCTTTTCGAGCAGTAAGAACCATAGTATCCGCACCTTTTTCTTCCATATCAGTAAGTTTTTTGATTACGTTTTCTATTGCAATTGTATCCTTTTGGTCTATGTTTCCTGATGGTGTGAAATCTATGTAAAGTGCTTGGTCTATGTTAGCCGGCGGTATTCCATATCCAGTTGTATATCTTTTTGCATCATTTTTAAAATCTGCACAGCCAGTAAGTACTGCAAGCTTTGTAGAATCAACATAAGCCGCACATCCGCCAAGGTTGTCGAAGAATTGTATAGTCTGACCATCAGGTCCTGGTATCAAATCAGCTTTGGAAAATCCATATTTGTCCAACCAATCTAAAACCTCTTCAGGAGTTTTGTGTGCAGGAACGCCATGATTATAAAGCATGACTCCATTTGCGTTTTTGGTAACACCTAATGTGTCATCAAAATCAAAAACGTGCAACTGGTTTTGTATTGGCGAGTTTTGTGGAACGTTGTCTTCAAAGTATTTTAAATATTTCATTCTTTATATATTAAAAAAATTTAAATCTTTTTTGTCTTTTTGTCTATAAAAAGGAATGTTTAAGTAAATTCTAAAGCATATACATCTTCAAAAATTAAAAGAATTAGGAATATGATAAGAGTGGCAGAGCTTTTCGCCGGAGTCGGCGGATTCAGAGTCGGCCTCGAAAGAGCCGGCGGATACCAAGTAGTGTTCAGCAACCAATGGGAGCCAAGCACGAAAAAGCAATGGGCGTCAGAAGTATACGAAGCGAGATTCGGATCTGACGGGCACACGAACATAGACGTCAACGACGTCGAAGTAGACAAGATGCCGGACTTCGACCTACTGGTCGGCGGGTTTCCTTGTCAAGACTATTCTGTCGCGAGCACGTCTCAGAACTCGAAAGGCCTTATAGGAAAGAAAGGAGTTCTCTGGTGGTCTATACACAAGATATTGAGAGACAAGGTGACAAAGCCTAAATACATACTTCTCGAAAACGTGGACAGGATATTGAAATCTCCGACTTCGCAAAGAGGAAGAGACTTCGCTGTCATACTAAAAAGCTTGGAAGAGCTTGGGTATGCCGTAGAATGGAGAGTGATAAACGCGGCAGACTATGGAATGCCTCAGAGAAGGAAAAGAGTATTCATAATGGGATTCCTAAAAGGAACAGACATCTATGAAGAAATAGAGAAAAGCCAGTCAAAGTGGCTATTGGAAAGTGGCATATCCGCAAAGTCGTTTCCAGCGACGAAAGACGAAACACCATTCGCGTCGTTTAAGATAGAAGGCAACATTCTTTCCGTTTCTTCCGACTTCAACAAAGGCAAAAAGATTTCTCCTTTCGAGAATTCCGGAGTTATGATAGATGGATTCGTCATGACGAAAAAAGCAGCACCAAGCTATAGCGGAAGTAGGACTGTATTGGGAGACGTTCTAGAGTCCGGTGTGATAGAAAAAGAGTTCTTCGTAGAAGACTTAACTCGATGGGAATATTTCAAAGGTGCGAAGAAAGAAAAAAGAACCACTGTTGACGGATACGAATACTTCTATTCAGAAGGTGGAATGACTTTTCCAGATCCAACCGACAAGCCATCTAGAACAATCATAACAGGAGAAGGTGGGAAATCTGCTTCGCGATTCAAGCATGTGATAAAAACAGGAGACTCTCATAGAAGACTGACTCCGGTAGAGCTTGAAAGATTGAATATGTTTCCAGACAACCATACATATATAGAAGGAATAACTCCAACAAAAAGGGCTTTCTTCATGGGCAACGCCTTAGTGGTGGGAATAGTAGAAAAGCTAGGCACAGAACTCTTCAAAAGGACAAAGAAGCTGACACCAGAACATACAAGTATATAGTATATCATGATGCTACATGAAATAATCCGCTTTTTTTGGCGGATTTTGTTTTTTATCCAAATAAGTTCCGTATATTTGTAAATAAATAAAATTTTAAAAATGGAAAACGAATCTACATCGCCAGCATCCTCAAAAGAAAGCCTATTAACGACAGATGCATCAAACGCATTGAACGTCAACGAAATCGAAGTCGACGCCGAAGTCATCACTATCGGAAACTACACGCCTAAGAGAAAGTTCTTGAGCTTCGTGTCAGCGGTGAACGGCGCGAAGATCCGCTATATCAGAGACACTGCCTTCGTAAAAGGAGAAAAGCTTTCAGGTATGCTGGAAGGAGCCATCTTCAAGATAACCATCTGCGACGAGGGAACCATCAGATTCGAAGAGCAAGAAGGAACAAGCTTTTCCGACGCGGCCATGATACAAAGGCTGATCGACGAAATCGACGAGACCGATGTCACAGGATACGCGCAGAAGTTTGTGGTGTCGAACATAGAGTTCGCGGACATCGATGGCAAGCGTTGCTATCTTGAAGTAGAGAACGAGAAGCCGATTAACAAACTGAAATCTCTTTTCGACGAAGACGAATCTCAGGAAATCTCCGAAAGAGGATTGTCCATATTAGACGACTTGTTCTCTGGAACCGAAGACGTCGAGCCATTGGATCTTTCAGAATCGGATTTAGAGACTATATTGGAAGAGATTGAGAATCCGTCAGAGCCAAACGAGAAATTGAAGAGCACGGCACAAAACTATATGGAAGACGCTTTCCGCAAGATGAACGAAAACAAGATCAGCGAGCTTAAATCTCGCATAGAAGACCATCAAAAAGAAATCGCGAAACAGAAGATGGACATCAAGCACGCAGAGAAAAACATCGCAGAGAACAAAGAAAAGCTTGGGGTTCTAGAGACTAGGCTTGACACCATGCAGCCAAACGAGGAGCCTAACGGCTACGCGTTCTTCGTATCGGAAGAAAAGAAGCAAGAGACTGGTATAGACGATTCGACTCGCCACATCGCAGACAAGATTGCAGACATATTGAAGCTTAAGAAAGAAGCTCTTTTCGAAATGCTTACAGAAGGATACAAGCTTATAAAAATCGCGAAGAAAGGCTCTGACTATACCAAGTCGAACCTGGAAAGAAGCTTGTCGGAAATCGGCGAAGAAGAGCTTGAGGAAATCAAGAAAGGATTAGAGGAGCAAAGCGCGCTGCAGCAGTCTATCAAGTCTATCGACATCGATGGAAAGTTCAGCATCACCGAAGAAGGAGACATCTCATACAGAGGAAGCCTCACTTGGCATCAAATCGTCGCCAAGATGATAAAAAAAGGATTCGAGCAAGATCCGGAATTCGACAAAGCCGCTGGCTCCAACTCTTACGAGAAAGCAGAGGAAACAGAAGAAGCAGAGACAAACCAAGACTAAAAAAATACGATGAAGAAATTCTACCTGCGAAACTATAGATCGATACACCACGCCTTCACACTGATGCTTTTCATCTTCTTCATAGCCATATCAGGGCATGAAGATATAATGACAAGCTTTCCAAGATCGCTTATGATATTGGGAATAAACTACTTCATCGTAAAGCTTTGCCTTAGGCATTCCGGCATAGACGAAGAAGCACAAAGACAGCTGGAAGAAATGGAAAAAGAGAAAGAGAAGAAATGAACTTTTTAAGAGTTTTCTATATAACAAAAAAGGAGAATAGACCACAAAAAAAACAAAAACAACATGATGAACACATTGATCGAAAATTGGCAAAAAATGGCTGAGATTCAAAAAGAAACTATGACGACCGTCTTCAAAGACATGTCTGAAAAATCAAAATCCACTATGGACACAAACGAGCTTGTAAAGAACATGTTCACAAACCCTTTCGAAGTATTCAACGCCTTCAACAAAGGAACAGAAACAGCCATTAAAAACTCTAAAGAGATATTGGCGAACAACGTAAAATACCACAAAGCATTCATCGCCTATCATGAAGCGATGCGAGACATGATGGACGCGATAACCGCGAACGCGAAGATTGTCTCTGGAGACAACAAATAAAAAAAAAGAGAGCATTAGCTCTCTTTTTTTATGATAGTATTCCTTCTATTCTGCTATCCCTTAAATCAATCCTTGCCCTATCAAGCACGTTTTCATGAATGCTGAAAGTCATCTTGGCATCTTCAAGCCTAATGAAACAGGTTTTGCCAACTTTCACCATGCCTGAAAAGTCTATGCTTTTGAAAAAGCTTAGCGGCACGTCGACCATCTCTCCGCCTATCTCTATAATATAATTTCCCATGAATATTATATAAAAGAGAACACTACAAGTTCACTAGTTTTTCAACGGACCTTGTGCTGCGTCATATGTAGTAGACGCGGTAGCTATCAACAAAAGAGCGCTAAGCGCTGCAGCATAAGTCGATCCTGTAGCAGAGATCCTTATCTCTGGCATAGTCGCTACGAACCATCCGCCTGAATATGCAGGCAATGTTTCCCAAAGCCCGCTTGCAGACATCGTTCCGGTAGACCCGCTTCTGTATGGATTCGAATAGTAGATATTCACTAGGTATTGAGGATTTGTCATGATTAAATTTTTTTATTTTTTATACATTATATATTATTTTTCCAATGCGGATTTTTATATATATGAGTATGATATCAAAATACAACACATTTTTAGGAGAAAGATTGTTCGAGAGCGCTATAAGCGAATCGATGATCTACTATACGAAAGAGTTCAAAGACGCTCTATCCAAGCTAAGCTTGAAAAGCAAGATAGCGAAAGACCTTATCGAAGTCGAATACACTGACGTAAAGCCAGACATGACTTTCATAGGAATGTCCGACAAAGAAGGATACTTCTCATTCACACAGATAAAAAAAGCAGTCAACGCCATAAAGAAGGCAGGCGAGATATTAGCAGCAGAAAATGAAGATTCTTGGAGTTTTGATTTTAAATCTAGGATCACAGACATCTGGAAAAGAATAGAAGACGGAACGACATCACAAAGCAGCGTGAACTACCTGTACAGCTCAGAACCATGGAACCTGAAAGACAAGGCGAGAAGCGACGCCAAGATCGCGAAGCTGGTAAACCAGATATTCCCTGACAAATACAACAACAAAGAAATAGAAGAGTTCACGAACATGTTCAAAAAAGTCGAAGAATCTAGCGACGAATTCGAGATAGTCTATGGAACAGACATCTTGCACTGGTATAGCGAGTCGAACTACTCCGAATCCAAAGGCGAGCTAGGAACCTCGTGCATGAGATATAACAGATGCAGAGACTATCTGAAAATATATTCAGAGAACCCTGAAGTATGTCGATTGCTGATATTAAAGACCGAAGACGGAAAGAAGATAAAAGGAAGAGCTCTTGTCTGGAAGATAAAAGAAATACGGCCAAAATCAAAAATAGCCAACGAAGAAGGCGATTTGCTAAAAGGAGTCGAATACTATATGGACCGAATCTATGCTATAGACGATGCCACCAAGCAGATGTTCCAAGAGCACGCAGATGGACAAGGATGGCTCAAGAGGCTTACTTCCAGCTATGGCGACTGCCAAGACTTCAAGCTAGGCGAACAAGCATACAAAAGAATATTCGCGACGGTGCAGCTGAAAAAATGGGAATTCGAAGAATATCCCTATATGGACACCTTCAAGAGGCTGGACACAGATTCCGGGATATTGATAAACGACGACAACCAAGACGAAGAAGGCTACTATGTTATGACAGAGACAGATGGACAATACACAGACACCTCTGGAAAATGGTCTGACTACTTCGACGAAAGAATACCAGAAAACGAGGCGATGTATTCAGACGCGTTAAGAGACTGGATCTGGAGAGACACCGCGAGAGAAGTCCAGATAGGAAGGCACCAAGGATGGTATCCAGAAGTATACGAAGAAGTCATCAAAGACTGCGTGACCGGAAGATGGTTACACGAAAGCGACGCCATATACTCGGACCAATACAACGACTACTTTTTTGAAGAGGACGCGATAGAAGTCATCACGAACATAGGATCAGACTCTTCGCTCGACTACCTGGACTCGTCCTACGGCACGATGTCTGACAACGACGACAACATAGTATGGTACAACCAGCTGGAATGTTCGGACTATCTCAGCTTGCACGGAGCAGAAGACTATATAGATAAAGACATACTAGAAATCAGCGATGAAACCGGTAAATACTATATCGACTATCTCAACGTGAAGGCATACAAGACCGAAAAGGGAAGCTTTATCAAAGAAGACTGCATAGCACTTGGCTTGAACCCAGATGAGAAAAAATCCTACTATACAGACTCGATATCATACAATTTCAAAATGGACAAGGAAACTAAAAATAATCTTTACAAGGCTCTTAGAGAAAAGGCAAGCGAATTGAAAAGAATCGTCAGCGGCAAGCAGACAGAGCTGGAATTCGACAAGGAAGAACAGAAGGAATACATCAAGGCCAAATCTAAGCTTCTCGAGTCTATCAATGTCAGGATCTACGAGTTCGACAAATGGGTCGAGTAGATACAACATCTTCTGTCGAAAACTATATAATGAGCATGGACAACCATTATATAAAAGACAGATTCAAAGAATCCATTATAGTCAAGAACGCTATCATAGAAGACGATGTTCTAGTATTCACAATCGACGTAGTCGCCAAGGAAATAGCAGCGACGCTTAAGAACGGCGGGAAGATATTCCTATGCGGCAACGGCGGGTCGGCGACGAACGCACAGCAGATTGCTTCTCTTCTATCCGGAATATTCTACTACGACAGGCCACCGCTAAGCGCGGAGGCGCTTCATACGAACTCATCCTACATGACTTCTATAGCTAACCAATACTCTTTCGACGAAGTCTATTCCAGGATGATATTGGGACAAGGGAACCCAGGAGACATGCTTATCGGCATATCCGCCTCGGGAAACTCGAAAAGCCTTATAAACGCGCTGAATATGGCGAACAGGATAGGAATGAAGACCATAGGGCTCACAGGAGAAAATCCTGGAATGATGAAAGAATGTTGTGGCGAGATAATATCAGTGCCTTCGGGAAACCGACCAAGGATAAACGAAACACATCTGCTAATAGGAAACATATTTTGCGAGATAGTAGAATCGATCCTCTACAAAAGACAAGGCTAAAACGACTCGTCTGAATCAGGATACTCGCACTCTTCGATGACTACAAAGATGACTACCTTGCCATGCTCTTTTACAAACCTAAGCTCGCCTTTTTTTCCAAAGTCCAAAGCCTTTTGCTTGTAAAGATCATAGAAGTAGTCAAAGTCTTTATTGAAGTCTTTTTCCTTCTCTATACCTAGCTTTTTAAGAAGCACATCCATATAATGTATATATAAAATCCATAAAAACGATTTAGGATATTTCCAAAATCAAAAAACATTCCTTATATTCGCAAAAAAAAAACAAATCAAATGACGCTAAAAGAAAGAATAAGTGCAGACTACATGGCTGCCTTCAAAGCAAAAGACACCGCCTCAAAAAACCTTCTATCAGTAATAAAAGGAGAGATCCAAACAGTCGAGAAAAACACAGGCGTTGAAAACATGGCTGACGAAGACGTCGCCAAAATACTAAACAAGACCGCAAAAGGCCTAAGCGAGTCTATCTCGAAAATGAAGTCGATTGCAGGCCAGGAAGAAAACATAGCGCAAGCTTCTGCAGAGTTGGCCATTTTGCAAAGCTATCTGCCAAAGCCAATGTCAAGAGAAGAAATCGTCAAGAAGGTATCTGAGATGAAAGAAAGCGGAATTGTCAACATCGGACAGATAATGAAAGAGTTCGCCGGGCTTCCAGTAGACCGAAAAGTCGTGTCTGAAGTAATCAAAGAAGTTATTGGATAAGCTTCTTTAATATATAGACTGCAACAAAAAACCAAAAAACATGGTAGACTTTACAGAATTTAAGATCGGATCAAAAGTAAAGCTAAAGCTTTCAGACGACAGCGCGCAAGAATACGTAGTGGCAGTCGTAGACGAAATAGAATGGAACCTGCATAGGCATCCTTTCTTGGTAGACCTAAAGATCGAGTCTTCTACAGACGAAGAAAAATGGCCATTGAACACGACAATGCTTTTAAGCGTAAAGCTGGAAGAAGACAAGAACTTCAGCTTTATACTAAAATGCCCAAACGAGACGCATCCTAACCGGTCGATAACGCGCAGTGCGGCGTTTAGGCTAGAACAAATAATAATGAACTGATGAAGATAGTTAGAAAAATACCTATGAACTACACAGTCGTATACGTAGAAGACCGCGGAACCTATTCCGCATACAAAAGGTTCTCTGCAGACGAATGGCAAGACATAACAAGAAGCAGAATGGTTTCCGACAAAGACCTTGTCAGAAAGTTAGAGAAAGCTTATGCAGAAAGCGAAGCATAAACTAACCAATCTATTTTTCATATAACTTCCAAACATAACTTACAAAAATGGAAGAACTAGAAATAAAGCCTAAGGCTAGAAAGCCAAGGACCGCTAGAAAAATTCAAAAGGCAGTCACAGAAGCCACACCAGAGCCACAGATTGCTCAAGTGCCTGCACCGACACAATACACAAGGCAATCGTCTATAAGCGACGTAGAAGTCGCCAAAAAGCTTATAAACATATATCAGTCCGCTCAGGACAGAAAGCTACAGTTCAACCTTAGCTTCGAATATGTAAGAAAGATGCTTGAATACAAAACCTGCTATTACACAAACAAGACTTTTACCGAAGACGGACCAAACGCGAGAAGCTTTGACAGAGTCGATTCCGAAAAAGGATACATCGAAGGAAACGTAGTGGCTTGCACGATAGACATAAACGGAAAAAAGTCTAACCTTTCTTTTGATGAAATAAGCTGCATATACCAAAAGCTTGCAAAGAAAAAAGGAAAGGAATCCGCAAAAAAACCAGAAGCGCAATCTGACGAATTCTTTTCTTTAGACAAAAAATAATGCTTATATTTGTAGAATGAAAGAAATTCTAAAGCATTTGCTGCCTTATTCGCTCATCGAGTCGCTGATAGGCAATCCTATATTTTGCAGGCATCGAATGAAATTCTTTGACATGAAATGGATAGTCGACGAAGACGTCGACAAAGACTATCATCGACGATTCAACGGAAAGGTTTTCAAGAGTGCTTTCTGCGAGTGCCAAAAGTGCGGCGTCCAGAAAAGAAAGAGCATGATGGTCGGGAAATTTGGCAAGTGGGAAAACTTCAAGTTCACACCAACGTCAAGCGGCGTCATCGACGTAGAGATATATGATGCTGGCAAAGAAGCAAAAAAGCAGAAAAGAGATAGATTGATCAACGAAATACTTTTAAAATAGCACAATATGAGAGACTGGGGAACTGAATCTGAAGATATTTATGCGCATACATGCCAAAAGTGCGGAACAAAAACAGGTGTAAGAGCCATCGAGAGGGCTTTGGCGCATCTTTGCGAATCTTGCAAGCTTATAGAAAAAAGAGAAGAAAGGCTAAGCGTTCTTCTTAAAGGCAAGAAGTGGTGGGAAATATGGAAATAACGTCTAACAAAATACACAACAAAAAAATGAAGCTTCAATTTGCACTTCTTTACGTTCTTAATCTAATAAAGATAAATCCAATAAAAATGGTCGCGATTGTTTTGACAATCGCTGTCGCTCCGTTTCTAAACAGCTTAGAAGACATAAGAAACGAAGACAAGATAGACTATCAATACCAAAAAGACGGAAAATACTTCTACGTAACGCAAGGGAAATCGTCATATTCGATAGAATCCTTTTACAAGCAGCCTTTGATAAAGGATGGATATATTATAACATATTCTTACGACGAAAGAAACATACTGATATGGTTCGCGTTTGTCTTGCTGTTATTATTTCCGTTAATAGGATTCTTTAGCGGAGAAGACGGCTTTGACTTAGAAACGGCCTTTCAAGCAACCGTTTCATACTACATAACATGCGAGCTTGAAGAAGGAACATACTACTACTTTTATGAGGATAGATTCTTAGGAAAATCAGACATGGCTCTACACAACCAATACAACCATATTGCAAGAGCATTCGGGATAAACAACATGACAACCATAAAAAACTGTCCTAGGTGGAAGACGAAGACGCAGAGCAGAAACAAAAGGCTTGAAGAGATTGGAGTATAGAAAAAGAAAAAGCGCGATATATATCGCGCTTTTTTGTTTCACCATAGGTCGAGGCCATCGGCCTGAATCATAACGCTTGACTCTTAGCGGCCAGGTTTTAGGATTGCCTGACACTCCTTGCCAACGCCTATTGGCGTATTCGGGTTTCCGCCCCTCTTTTTCGGCATAAATTTCAATTTAGTGGCATTCTGGACAGTCTACTTCTTCGTTTCCTCTGCAAAAATCGCATTCTAGCCTTCCATCGCCATCGCACTCATTGCATTTGATAGAGTCTCCATCGCACTCATGGCATGTTTGCATTCCGCGACCCTCGCAATCAGCGCATTCGCTGCCATCTTCGCTAGTTCCCTCGCCTTCGCACGTTCCGCATTCTACTTCGTGATTGCCTTCGCACGTTCCGCATTCTACTTCTCCTTCTCCGTCGCAATTTTCGCACCTGAAAGTTCCTCTGCCATAGCATTCTGGACATTCGACAATCCCGTTTCCGTTGCAAACATCGCATTCTAGCCCTTCTGCGCTTCCGTCAGTGTCGGTCAGCGTATAGTCATATGGCAATCTTGAGTTGTTTGTAACATATGACGGCCTTCCTTCATAAAAGTATTTGAAAGTGTCTAGATATGGAAAATAGTCGTATCCGCCTGCAGAAAGTTCGATCTTGGTCATCAACTCTTCTTCCTCGCCTTCTGGAGACACAAAATACTCGTCTTCAAGCATGTTTTGGTTCTTTTTGTGATAGAATTTGTTTTTCTTCGCAAAGTCTTTGAAAAGCTGCTCGTCTTGAGTCCTGTTAGAATAGATCCTGTCCATTATCCTTCTTCCTTCGACATCGGTCCATAAAAGCGCCCTTGCGCATATCTTGTCTTCTTTTTCTTCTGACATAAGAACGATTAAATTGCATTGATCAGGATTGTCTACATAGATATCCAGATATTTTCCGCATCTTTCGTATCTCATGCAAGAAGTTCCTAAAGTTCCTTTCGTGCTTTCATATCGATCTTCGTTATAGTATTTTCTTATGTCTTCACCTTCCAATATCCTAAACCTAGAAAACACATCTCCAAGCTTGGCGACTTCTGCTCTATATTTGTAGACAAAGTCTTCTATATCTCCCGTCGAAAATTCTGGAATCTCCAAAGACGGATTCGACTGCGCGCTTTTAAGAAGCGCCCTTGCCAGCTTTCCGACTCCAATTTCGCTTTTGGCCACCGCCTTCTCTCCTAAAACAAGGCTTTTTTTGCTGAATATGCATCGTCCTATCCCTTGCGAGTCTCTCCACTTGAAAGTGACAATGCAGCTGCCGCCGCTATCGTAGACATAGTCTGCTTTTATGTCATAGTCCGAATATAGCTCTTCTTTGGTAAATTCCTTTTCTATCTCTCCTGACTGCATAGGAGAAGGCACTCTGTATTCGCTTCCCAATATTTTTATGCTCATCCTGTCATAGTGGTGGTCTGGGTTCTCTATCATCGCAGCCTTAGAAGCCTTGTCGTCAGGCTTGAAATAAACGACGTCGTCTTTTTCCCTGTTGATGTCGATGTAGTTGGTGTTGGCGTCTACTTCGTTGCCAGAAAGGCTAGAAAGCGCCTTTGCCACAGGCGAGTCTATTTGGCCCAACAGCTTGCCAAAAAGCATGCTGTATTTAATGTTGGCCTCCAAAAGCATTTCTATCTTGCTTTCTGTTAAAAATTCCGAGTATCTAAACAATTTATTATTCATATAGTATATATTAAAAATATTTTCTATATTTGTCACTATGTATTACAAATTAAACGGAAGAGAAATCGAGAAGACAGACGCTATGTCTGAAAACATCAGTCTATTCAGAGACAAAATAGGCGAAGCCTCCATATCTACGGTATTCCTATCGCTAGATCATGGAGTTTCCCGGTTTTTTGGAGGCGAAGGCTTGCCGGTCCTATTCGAGACTATGATCTTCGGTGGAGAGCATGACGACTATCAAGAAAGATACAGCACATACGACGAGGCAGAAGAAGGACACAGAAGAGCGGTCGAAATGGTAGACAGAGTCTCGATAGAAAGACAAAAAAAGCTAAACCAGCTAGGGATATAGAAATGGATAATGGAAAGATATTCAGGCTGCTAGACGAGCATTTCGGTAAAGATATGATGATGGACTGCATCGAGAATTACAGAGAAAGCGAATGCCACTATATGGATAGCCATATCTATATGATATTCGTCTATGGCATGACCGAAGATTCAGGAACGTGGATAAGAATATTGATAAACAAAAAAAGCGAAAATCTAAACGAAGCACATTCTTTTTCCAAAAACGTCTCGATAGAAGCAGAGTTGGACAAAGAATCTTTAGTCTCTCTCATAAGAGAATCAGTGAAGACACATGCTGGGTGGGAAAGCAGAAATTTTCTGGAAGACTGGTATGAATCTAAAAAATCAGAAATAAGAGACAAAAGAATTTCGGATCTAGGATTGTAATTCAAAGGCTATTCCTCGTCGTCAAAAAAGTCTTCGGGTGCCTCTTGTGCAGGAAGCTCTTCCTTTTTGTTGGGCTGATTTACCCATTTGTACTTAAAGCCATTCAAGACCGCGTATTGGTCACCAACTACGTTGTTTTTTTGCCAGACTTCGATATCGCCGCCTTTAGGCTTCAATATGAATCCGCTTTCGGTAAATTCGATTGCTCCTCTAATTTCCATTCTCTAAATATTTTTTTTTATATATTAGATATTTTTTCTGTTTTTTGGAAATTCAATCAAAAAACATAAACTTTTGTGATCATTGCCATATATTTTATAGAATAAACTCAATTTAAATGGAGGAAAAAGAATGCCAGCTGGCAGAATACATAAGAAAAAGCATAGCGAGCCATCTCGAAGACTATCGAATAAGAGCACCCAAGAAGACAATAGACGAAATGGTCGTCCAGGCTCTTGGCGGGATATTGGCGTTCCAGATAATCTATAGTGACATCAGGCATTCGCTCTTCGAGTATCGGCTAGAGAAATACAAGGCACTGGACTATCGAAAGGTGCTCCATTCCAAAGACATCTACCGCGAGCACCAGACATACTCCGATCTTAGGCTATGGTCTTACGATTCCGGAATCCGATTTCAATGGAGCGAATCCGAGACTATAAAGCTCGACGCCGCGTTGATAAGAGAAATAAAGCTAAGCCAGATAATATGAAGGTCACAAAGATAGAAGAGCTGATTCGTGAGAGCGAGCTTCGACTCGCAGAAAAGAAAGCAATGATGGAGAGAGCCATCTCACTAGGGGATTTTGATCCATATACGGCCGCTATCTTCAGAATAGATATAGAGGAAGAAGAAGAATATCTCAACAGCTGCAAGGCGATGGCGAGAGAAGAGAAGATAGATTCGGTTTTGAAAAACAAAGACAAGAAACAATGAAAGCGATGCACGCGACATACGACGAGATGTTCGAAAAAATAAAAGCGGCGTTCGACGGATATGAAGTAGAAAAGACTACAGGATCGAGCTGGAAAAAAATAAGAATCTCCAAAGCTGGCGCGACTGGCGCAGCGGTTCCATCTCTAGAGGCTAATAGTATTATTCCAAAAGAATATATTTATAAAAAATACAGCAGCTTAACTGTGTATTCATATTCCAAAAAACTGAAAGACGATACGGAAAAATGCGTTTGGTATTTTAGCTTCTACTCTATATGGCACTCGGAAGGAATCGAGACGATGATCTCAGAAACACCAGGATTCTTGGAAGTCTATAAAGAAGGCTTCGAAAAGGCAGAAGAGCTTCAGGATCTTTTGAAAGCCGCAACCAAGTCGCTTATCGAAATAGACGAGGAAACGATAAGAAATTGGAAGCTAAGCAAGCTGCTGGAAAAAAATCCTACATTATAAAAACATAATAAAAATAGATGTAAATGACAATAGACATATCGACTCAGCAAATAGCCATAATTCTGATATTGGGTACAATCACATTGATCGGATCCAAATATGGCGACCGCAAAAAACACTGGCTTTTAATAGGCGGGATATCGACTATACTTCTGATATGCTATTGCACTTATCTGATTCTAAACTGTGCATTGAATATGATATGATAATAGGAGAAGTGGTGAGGCTGAGATATGGCAACTATATGAAAAAGTATCTTCCTGGTGACTGCGTCATCGAAGATACCCGAAAATATATATACCAAAGATACTATGTGGCTTCTATCGAGAAAGACAAAGAAGGCAAAATATGGAGCTCTTGGGTAAGAGAAGAAGAAATCATGTCAAAAGAGGAGACTAGAGATGAAAGGCTTCAAGGAATAGGAATAAAGTAATCTATCGAGTCTTTTCTCCCTTTGCTTCCCATTTTTTCAAAATGAATTGGTTTCCATCGATATCGACATTTTTATCGTCAGCTATTATAAAGCTATAGACCGGGACTATGTATTCTTTACCGTATTTTGTGATTTTCTTCATTCCTATCTTCTTGTATAGGATAAGAATGTCTGTGTTCATCGAAAGAGACCCGTTGGAAGTCGCTTTTCCTATTCCACCTTCTATCGTGAAAGCTTCGTATGGCTTTACCTGTATGGTCTTCAATTTGTCTTCGATGTAGAACTTTCCGTCTATTCCAGAAATGTCTTCGCTAAGAGAAGGCGGCAATATATCTATATCGATTCCCTTGGCCTTCATAAACCACTTGTAGTATCCAAAAGACTGCTCTTCCCCTGCAGCACCTTTTGAAGACGCGTTCGTCAATATCTTTAGTATTTCCGGAAACAAAGATCCTGTCCAGTGATAACATTTCTTCATATTCGAGAAGTCTGTCATGAAAGCAAGCAATGCTTCACCGCTCTTGATATTCTCTTCCTTGCATATTTTGTAGAACACTGTTCGGTTGTTGACCATCTTCATTATATGCTCGCTGCTTATTATCAAGTCTTCGACCTTCAGATCCCTGTTCGGCAAGTTCTTGTCGTATTTGTATCCGAATTTTCCATACCAGAGGTTGGTCCTCTCTACTATCTTTCGGTTTATGGCGGCAATCACGCCAGCAGTGGTGGTGAAGAGCTCTTCTACCAGCACTCCTTTCTCGAATCTTCCGATGACTTCCTTCTTGTTTGGATCGAAATTCCTGGCATAGGGAGCCGATGCGGAAACCGGATTGTCTTTTTTCCCGTCTTTATCGAGGTCTTGTATGTCTGTGCTCAAGTATTGTGCGAATTCTAATAGATATTTCATAGAGTATATATTAATATTATTATGCCAAATACAACTCTTTCTATTTCGGCATGTATAAACAAGAATAGCAAACAATAAAAAAGATGACAAATATTCAAGAGGCAGTCAAAGACCGAATACTTATACTCGACGGTGCGATGGGAACCATGCTACAGAAGCACAATTTCTCCGAAGAAGACTTTCGAGGAGAAAGGTTCAAAAGCTTCGCACATCCGTTGAAAGGAAACAACGACCTTCTTTCTATAACACAGCCACAGGCCATAAAAGACATACACGCGAAATATTTCGAAGCCGGTGCCGACATCGTCGAGACCAACACCTTTTCCAGCACCACCATCGGAATGGCAGACTATCATCTAGAAGATATCGCCTACGAGCTAAACTATCAATCCGCGAAGATTGCAAGAGAGGTAGCAGACAAGTTCACAGAGATAGAACCAGAAAAGCCGAGATTCGTCGCGGGATCCATAGGACCTACGAACAGGACCGCCAGCATGAGCCCAGACGTAAACGATCCTGGATTCAGAGCAGTCACCTTCGACGATCTTCGAGTAGCATACAAGCAGCAGGTAGAGGGGCTTCTCGACGGAGGCGCCGACCTTCTACTGGTAGAGACAGTCTTCGACACGCTCAACGCCAAAGCAGCGCTATTTGCAATAGAAGAAGTAAAGGAAGAAAGAGGCATAGACGTTCCTGTAATGGTTTCAGGCACAATCACCGACGCTTCTGGAAGGACACTTTCAGGACAGACCGTAGAGGCGTTCCTGATATCCGTTTCGCATATCCCACTGCTGAGTGTCGGGTTCAATTGTGCGCTTGGTGCCGACCAGCTCAAGCCATACCTAGCACAGCTCTCGAACAGGACGTCGTTCAACGTCTCTGCACATCCAAACGCAGGATTGCCGAACGCCTTTGGACAATACGACCAGACGCCCGAGGAAATGAAGGAGCTTATAAGAGAATACATGGCAGACGGGCTGGTAAACATCATAGGCGTTCGGCAATCGTGCGCTTGGTGCCGACCAGCTCAAGCCATACCTAGCACAGCTCTCGAACAGGACGTCGTTCAACGTCTCTGCACATCCAAACGCAGGATTGCCGAACGCCTTTGGACAATACGACCAGACGCCCGA
>Ga0247722_10000401_pt1 | contig 27222 bp, 19 predicted proteins | sample MSEWelMarce3H_FC_FD_189094 | JGI IMG/M metagenome (GOLD analysis project Ga0247722, IMG submission 189094) | Subsurface sediment microbial communities from gas well in West Virginia, United States - MSEEL Well Study Marcellus 3H_FC | ecosystem: Environmental > Terrestrial > Deep subsurface >... | reverse complement strand
ATGTTAATATTTTGGTAGCCAAGGTTAGGTCCGCGATTCGTTGGCGCGCGACCCTGTGCTACAACCTCCTTATTTGTATTTGTGCGAGCATTGTAAGCACTGTCGTATGACCGTGTCTTACTTGTGTATGAGTTGGCTGGAGCAATGTAACTGTTATCTTCCGTAGTTTCTCTAATTGTCTTGCGAGCCTTTTGTCCAGATATAGTTATGTGTTTTTTCTGTATACCCGAAGCATGACCAACGTGATTCGTGTCTCCTGTTGTCTCACGGATAGTTTTCTTAGCAACCCATTCCTTGGGATTGTAACTTGGTGCCTTCGCTGGTCCTGAACGCGAATTGCCAGTTAATGAACGAGGATTGGCTTCGTAGAACTGCTTGCGTGTTTGCTTAGCCTTGTCTTGAACCTTAACCGTGGGCGCAGCCTGGCCTGCTAAACCAAGCAGTTGCATGATTGTCTGCGTTCCTCCAAACACCCAGTTATCAGGAGATGTTGTGGCTTCAGATGCGGCTTCATCGGCACCACCACCCTGCTGCACTTTAACCGCTGTCATACGATTATTGTCGTATGCTACGTAACCATCCCGACCATAATCGCTAACCATGCGTTCCTGAGCGGCAACATTACGGAATGGCGTATTCTCAAAATTAATACGTGTCGACTCCTTGGACTCTGGAGCAATACGCGGTCCGTCAATAGAAGATGCTCTGGCCGCACCTTGAATAATACGGGACTTCTTACGACGGGTATTACGAAGCACAACAGTTGGCTGTGACATGGGAGCAATCTTGTCTCCCATCGTAGTGAAATTTCGCTCACCGTTATGGTTCGTAACGAGCAACTCTGGGCGATTACGGTATAATTGACTAATAAGAGCACGCTTGGAAATGCGCGAGGCACCAGATGCTGTTCTACCCTCAGTTTCGGTTACAGGGTCTACACGTAACTGTTCGATACCCTTTGGCATAATACGCAGTGTTTCGTGCTTACCGCCACTGGGTAAATTAGTAAAGCCTTGCCCAAGACCAGGACCAACATGAATTTTTTCTATCGGTGTCTCGTTGTTCTTTTTTCCAGTGTTGTTTGGATTAAAACGACTGAGATCACGATAAATCTGTGTACCGTAAATATTTTCAGCCATGGGCTTGAACATGGGTCCGACCTCTTCTTTCTGTTCTTTATTGAGCTTAAACTGACCTGTGAATAACTCTAATTTACCGACCTTTCCTTGACTCTCAGTGCGCATATCCTGTGTAATCGTACTCTTGTAAAACGGTACCATGTTATTGTGTGTAAAGTCATCCTGGCCCGGTACTAAACTACCTCCAATCTGCTGAAGAGGATCTTGACCTTCTTTCATGGCCGAAGGCAACGGGCGATCCATAACAATACCCCACTCTTGAGACGGCGCACGAGCCGAATCGTGGATGCTACTGGCCTTAATTTTCGCTTGCGTAGCACCGTCCAGATAATTTAATACCCCATAAATATTCGAGCCGTCATATTCGGCGTTAGGAACCTTTTCGTAATCCTCTTTAACCTGTAGGGTGTTGTAATACATTGGAATAACTCCTGTAAGTTTGGGATTTTTGGCATCGTTCCAGTTTTTAGTGGCGCGATCAAACTCTTCTTGTTTGCCCTTGTAATAATCTCTTGAGTTATAAATGTCGGTGCCTACAGTTTTGTCATTGTGTTGGAGCATATTTCCATCATTAGGTTGACGGGCTTGTTTATTTTGATTAAGAAGATAACCCATACCCAATAACGATGATAATACATATAAGCCTACTTCAGCCATCTTATAAAGATACAAAATAAAAATTTACAAGATAGATAACGTTTATTTCTTGTTGCCATGATCTACACCAACCATATCATACGACATGGATTTTCTATACAGCCAACTGTCGGCACAATTGGCATCGCGCACAGCGATCTTTCTTGTTTTGCCGTTTGGTCCGTTTTCCGTTATTGTTTTCACAGGACAAGGATTAACAGCATTTGCGCGTTTCGTCGAAATGTCTTTTTTCATAGCACGTTGAGCCTGAACGAGGCGACCAGTTAACGCTCCGCGTTTATTATAATAGTCTTTAAGAAGGGCAACAGCCGCGGATTGTGTTAAAACACGTTTGTTTGGATGTCCTTGTGGACGAAATACGGTTGCTGGCGGTTTGTTGTATCTTCCAGGGCACACCACACCAGAACACTTAACGGTATCTGCGTTGCGTCCTTTATAGCTCTCGACGACCTTAGTCTTAAACGTTTTATAATCCGGTGTAACACGCTTACGATCAGTTGAAGCTGTGCGCAAGGCCTCTCTCCACGGTACGCCTGTATTGTAAATATTTCTAACTTCTGTTAACCATTGAGCACGCTTAACTAACCCATTTTTTGATGACAAATTAGCAAATGCTTCTTGACGATGCCATCTGTATCCAGACATATATAATTATACTTTATTAAAAATGAATTGTTAATATGAATAATGAAAAGTATAACAGCGGATCACATTACGTATACTGTCAAAACGCTACCAGCGGAGTCGGATGTCTCGCGTCTATGGATTATAGAAAAGCAGAAGCCGAAAAATGCCGCTGATTTTTATAATTCCGAGATCTTGTCTTATCAATGGTACTACCATGTTAATTACGGATGCGAATACAATGCTTCGATTCAACGCAAGATTGAAAGTTTAAATTAAACGAACGATTGAAAGTTTAAGTTAATTAAACAGCGAGCTTAAAACCCCTCTTGATGAGTAATCATTATATGCGCTGGGATCTTGTGTTAAAGCATCGCGTATGCCTTGCGTTAAACTGTACTCCATGGTACACTCTGGACATTTGGGAGCAGGAGGGCATCTTGGAGTAGGTGCTGGTGCGCATCTTGGTGCTGGTTCGCATGAAGGACACGATGGGCAAGCAGGACACTTAAATGACTGAGCTTTTGAGGAATCTCTGTATTGTGATGACTTTGACGCGGCCTGTATTTTATTTTCATAATATGCTACAAGATTAGCATATTCCGGATGCTGTTGAATTGGAGTCGAAGGAGCAGGGGTGTTGAACTTTTTACGCAACTGCTGTTCCAGTCTGGACAAATCTCTTTGGTGCTTTTCTGAAATACTGCGCATAAGAGCATCATAATCAGGATGGGCTTGAATCGGCCGATTCACAAGTTGACTTTTAAGATTATCTATAACAGTTTTTGCTTCTACTTTGGATATGTAATTTTTCATATGATTTACGTAGTCTATATGTCGAGTGATGTCGTACTGATTACTCATATATAAAATTATAGATTAAATTATTTTTTATTAACTGTCGTCTTCTTCACCACACGCCGACCACCCTTTTGTGGAGTCTGTAAAGCATCATAAAATACTTCTTCCTCCGCTGCGTTAAGCTCGACAGGCTGTGGTACAGAGACAGGCTTCAGTTTTGGTGCAACTGTACATTTGTCATCCTTCCCTTCGAGACTCATCATTGCTTCGTCAAGTAAAATGTTCATACGGTTAATATGACTATTTAATTCAACACGGTACCAACCAGGCCATGACTTTACAAACATCTTCTCTGACATTTCGTTAACCTTACGAATGTATTTATTAACATCGTGTGTCTCTTTGTACTCCTCTAATGTATTGTTAAGGTTAAGCTGTTGTGCGTCGAGCTGCTCGCGTATCCCCTTGTCTTTCTGGAGCGTTTTAACCAGGTCTGAAAGATCCTTGAAGCCCTTTTTTACAGCAGCCATATTGCATACACTCTTGCCCTCAATATATTTAAGGTATATATTCATTCTCATGAGGTATGAGGCGGCACGTTCTGTATCCTTTATTAATTCCGTATACTGGAAGTGGTGCTCTTTTGCTGTGGCCGCAAGCGCCAGAGGAGATGCTTCTAATATATTACCGGTTGAAATAGCGCTCCATATGGCACCGATGTATGGTGTAGAAGCATAAGAAAGCTCCGTGAACTTGCTTACCGCACTGGATGCGAGTTTTTTAATTCTACTCATTATACTAAATTACATATTTTAAATTATAACACGGTAGGCATGATGCTATATATGTGGGAGAAAAATCCGTTAGCTTGCTCAGCCGCGATCGACATAGTAGATACAGATGCTCCAAGAATGACAGAACCCTTCTCTGCAATAACCGAGCTGGCGGCGGAGACTTCAGCCATTACTCCAGATGTGGTGAGCTTAGCTAAAGTTTCAGGTTTCTTTATACACGTACCTGTAACAATTGCGTAAATATCGCCACCTGCTTCTTTTAGAATAATTGCTGTCATTCCGTAATACATCGCCTCGCTCATAATCTGTCCCAAGCCACTCATTACAATTGTAAGGCCGCCAGACATTTTGATGGACGTGGCAATAGGAATGCCGACAACAGGAATAAGAGCAAGTACATAGAGTATACCGTGTTCAATCAAAGAAGAAATTCCGCTAATGTACGAGCTAAACATGGATGACCCAACAAATTCGTATGTCTTTGCAAGGAAGTTCTTTTTAACAATAGTTGCTAAGTCTGCCGCGTAAGATGAGCTGCTCTTGAGTAAATCAGCGCTCTTGCCAAACAGGCCGACTTCGATCATTTCAGGAGAGCCGTATACTTGAAGCGAAATCATCTCGCAACACTTCTTCTTGAGATATAAAGCGCTGTAGGCAAGCCACATAACTGTAGTCGGATGATGAAATATCCAGGTTAGAAGATCGAAGCTCTTCTTAGCAAAGTATTTAATGGTTTTCATAATAAAACGAGTCACTTCAAAGATAGCAGAAGCTATACTTGTTGCGGCGCTTTTCAGCATATTTATTAAGAAACCACTCTTTTCCTTGTCGCCTGTAATCTCCGTCAGCTTTTTCTCTGCCTCCGCATCTGTTTTAAGCTCTCCTACTTTGTTCAGTTGGACAAACTGGTTGAACTGTTCTTTAAGAGCATTACGTACAATAATGGAAAAGCTCTCCATCATGATCTGAGTTGGACGGTCAATATTAAGCTGTTCTACAAGCTTTTCGCCTATATTGTGACTGTCTTGTACACCTTGTACAAACAAACGCTTTTCTTCCTCTGTCATAGAGCTGTTTTTAATCAGAGCTAACTGTTCCTCGTAGCTTAAATTACCCACATACTTATACAAACGGCTCATACGCAGACCTCCCTTGACTACTGCCTTAAAACTACGTTTGCAACATATTTGTGTTGGTGTGCCTGAGGGGAAATTTTTGGTAGTATGACGACGCATAAATTTCCCCTGAGTTCTTGATTCACCGTTTGTATCTGTCATACAGCCCATCTCGCCAATGCATGAATTAACCTTTTCGCGAAGATAAGCCTTGATTTTGTCGCGCTGTGCGGTGTTGACCTCGCACGTGTTTGACAGAGTGCCTCTTTTTAAACTGCATATAGATACCGGTGTGTCGTTTTCGCCGGCCTTCATCCATGGCTTAACAATTTCACAGCTTTTTTCATCAAGACGACCAATCCAACTTGATTTATTGCTTGAGCTCTTACAATAAGATTCATATTCAGAATCATCTAAAAGATACATGATACCGCTTGCGGAACGTGTAATCGCATCACCCAAATAAATCTTGGCGTGAATATCAATGCAGTCCGCCTCTACGTAACGTGGGTTAGGAGCACCGTTAACGACGTAGCTAACAGCACTAAGTGTCTGATTTGTAGCATCGCCTATCGCCGCACATAACGTTTTTCCGTTTATTCTGGAATGAGGGCTGAATAAATCATCGAGTGTAACATCAACGGATGGAAGATCTGCGATTTTAACAGGTGTCTGTACGCTTTTTACAAGTAGAAGGTTTTTGGCATTCATGTCTGTTGGGGTGAGTTCCTTGGAGAACACCTCGGTATATATAATACCGGCTAACTCGGGTTTATCAGACATTGATAGTTTAGCAACAACTTTCTCTGGGTTATTGGATGCGGTGGCACATTCCATAAGGCAGGACTTGTATTTTTTAAGAGTAGCGCGGTCTTCTCTAAGTGGCGTACACTTAGTTTTACATTCTTCGTACTCGTCTGTATTGTGGAAATCGTCTAAATAGCTCATGTAATCAACATTTGATGGATAGTAAAAGTACAGCGTCATGTATATATCTTCCTTAGATTTAATGTTAATTTAACTTACTAGCTTCCATTCTGAGCACCGATTCGTGTATATATATTACTTAATTTACTTTGAACTTAACTTACGTAAAGCTATTTGTTGACGCTTAATAAGTGACTTGGCACGGTCGAGATCTTTATGACATTTCTCGTTTGCTTTGTTTACGCATTCGCCAATATTGGGCGATCCGTAACATTCTGGGTATTGTGTGTATTTACCCGACGGTTCGCGTTTTCCAGTAGTCTTAATGTTGGTTTTTGAAGTATTGACGGCGCGATTAGCTCCGCCACGCTGCTGCTGAAGAGCAGGTGATGGTGGAGCGATCCACTCTTTGAAATATTCGTTACATGAAACTGTTCCGTATATTGCTGAAGCTAAAGAACCAACTGGCTGCGATGATATTTGAGGTGGCTTAGTTGTCTGTACGTCTTGAAATTGTGGCGATGATCTTACAGGTGCTACAGGTGCGCCTGACAGTGGCGTAGTTGTATCAAACGGGACCTTTACCGCTACCTTTGGAGTTTTAACTTTACATGTCCAGCTTGTGTTGCCATTAGCTCTGTCTAATGTTTCTCCACTCTTAGCTGTTCTAGGTATGTTCGCTGTTTTAGTGTTATACAACTGACAGTTGCCATCGGTTGACATGGCGTAACCCATACAATCTTCGTCTTTTTGGCAGAACGCTGAGCATTCGGCTTCAGACATTACCCTCTGCTCGTAAGCTGGATACATACCGGAATTAGTTATACATATTCCTGACCCTAAAGATGTAAATACCGAAGCTGGTAGAGGTCCCGAAGTTAAAGTTGAAGTTAAAGTTCCCGAAGTTGAAGGTGAAAGAGATGTTAAAGTTCCCGAAGTTGAAGTTAAAGTTCCCGAAGTTGAAGGTGAAGTACCCGAAGTTGAAGTTAAAGTACCCGAAGTTGAAGTTGAAGTACCCGAAGTTGAAGTTGAAGGTGAAGGTGAAGTTGAAGATAAATCACTCGGTGCACCAGCTGGCAATACACGATTAACCCTTGAGCACCAGGAATCAGGAGATTCGTAACCGGTTGAACCAAATTTAGACTGGTAGTCGTTACCGCATATGAGTGGTTTAGCATCTGCGGGGAATTTACTCGATGGATTTGTACAATAATCATACAAACATGTTTTTCCATCCAATGTTAAGCATCCAACATCGTTGCCAAATCTTTTTACTGGTGCTGACATGTCGGCAATACACATCCAGTTATCATTTAGTTCTGGACCTGACGGTGCCGGTGCGGGACCAGTTTGTTGAGACCCTATTATCGGAACAGGAGGAGCTAAAACATCCGTTCCTGTTGCTACCGGTGCTGAAGGAGCAGATGGAACAGGAGGCGCAGGTGGAGCAACAGGCGCAGGTGGAGCAACAGGAGCCACTGGTTTAGTGCGATACATTACATTATTCTGATCATTAACTCCCATTGCATTTGTGCCAGTTATATCAACTTGTTTCAAGCTACCGTTAATTTTTTTCCAGTCTCCCTTACAAGGTTTTTGGCATGTATATACTTCATTCGTAGGGCTTATTCCAATAACTTCATTGGTTCCCGATGAAACATATTTCATTTGACCTGGGATTAATGTCCAATTTGCATAAGGTGTTGTATTAGGTTGTGTATAAACCATGTTTTTCCCATTTGTACCCCATACATCATCAGGTCCAACATCAACCATCGATAGAGCTCCCTTTACAAATACCCAGTTATTATTAACAAATGTGAAAATTTCTCCCTTATGATTGACACCCCATACCTGTCCGTTAGGGCCTGAGCTAACGTGAGTTAAAGCACCAGGTACAGTTGTCCATGCTCCAGACCCATCCTTCGGTCTACGAAATATATTTAAATTCGAATTAACTCCCCAAACTTCTTTGCCTCCAACATCTACTTGTGTTAAACTACCAGGGACGTTTTCCCATTTACCGTCACACGGAGTTTTACATTTGAAAACTCCATTGCTCGGGCTGATACCCCAAGTCCATTCTGGATCCACCGATACGTGTTTGAATTCACCAGGGATAGTCTGCCATACATCTTCAAGAAGGGCACCGGAAGGAACAGCTGAAGGAACAGCCGCAACAGTGGTAGTAGCTATATCATACACTGGTGCCACATTATTTATAACATATTTGAATACTTCCTGTCCAGAATTGTTGTTAATTTGAAAAACAGATCCTGCAATGCGTTGAAGCAATAATTCAGAGTTTTCGTATCTGTTGGTAATCACTACATGACTGATTTTTCTGTCAGATCCTAAATCTAATTGAAAATATTCTCCCGCTCTAGCATTAGTGTGAGCAAAGTTAGTCTTATCTCCATCTATTAACCGAGAAGGTGGGAATCTATTATCTAAATAATTAGATGATACCGTAGCATTAATACCAGATGTGATTTTTACATTATTTTCATCGTATACTTCTATTTCAGAAATATTCATGTGCGTAGGATTGGGTTGAGTTATACGAATATATCTGCCGACTACAGGAGTATCGCCTCCTGCAACCTGTCGTCTAAATTTTTTGCCATGATGTTTCGACATCTTACTTATAAATATGTAGCAGATTTTAAATTTCCATAATAGGAACTTGATAGTACATTGGTCGTTCATCGCTGTATTCAGAAAAGTCAATTACATCTGGTATCGTAATAACAGGAGCCATCGGGGATCCTTGCAAACTGGGATCCACGTCAAGAGTTACTACGGTAGTTCCTAAAATTACCATATCCTCCCAGTCTGGATGCGTATATACGGACATTCCTGTAGACTTTTTAGATAAAAGTTGTTGAAGCATCGCAAAAGCCTGATCAAAATGAGGATCAATATCAAATATACTAAGCAAGTCACTGTAACCTATCGTCACACCGAAGACGCAAGAAATACCGATTATGTCTGACATGTATATTTATGATAAATCTTCAATTTAAATTTTTTCATCTGAATTGTATGATATGCAAATAGATTGCGAATTATCGCAATGTATAACACTATGTGCTTTAACAGCTATCGGAGTCATAGTTGGAACAATAATATTAGACATTATTATTTACTTTGCTTACTCGTATTTTATTGTTCGCAGATATTATTCATCGGATCTTGCCAGATTACGTGATAAATCACTTGCGCGTTATGGTTATTATCCACCAGGCAGTACAGGAGCAGATTGGAGAGAGATTTTTCCGCCTGTTGACGAGAACACAAAAGACGTAGTATTTAAAAGTATCTCAGTGAATGATAATTGGGTTTGGGGAATATCAGAGAACAACGATATATACGTATGTAAAAAACCGTGCGATGGGTCTACAGAAGAAGCATTTTGGCATACGGTTCCTGGTAATTTACAACAAATTAGTGTAAATAACAACGCTGTATGGGGTATCATGAATACGCGTGTATTCAGGATGGGAACAACGACCGACAAAGGTCAATGGGCGAAAACACCAGCAAGACTGACACAAGTAGCAATCGGTTCGACTGGCTGGGTTTCTGGTGTTGGTCTTGAAACTATTGTATGGGAGTGTTTTCCTCGTGGAGGCTGCTGGGAAAAATGGTATAAGCAACAAGCAAGGAACAGTGTACAGGTAGCAGTCGGACAAGAGTATATTTGGTCTCGGAGTGCTAACGGAACTATAAGTTACAAGCTTTACACTGCTAACGGACCTTGGAAACAGATTGAAACTCCGGCGCAAATGAAGTATATAACGGCAGGCTTAACTGATAATCTGTTTGGTATTGCTGAAGACGGAACATTGTACATGAAACCTAAAATTACGTCTCCGTGGATAGCTGTTAAAAACGCTCCTAAATTAAAAATTATTTCGGTTAACAAGGAAATTTACGGCGTGAGTGTAGACGGAGGAATATGGGAGGGAACGATACCTAAGCAGTAACAAATTGATAGGTTTTACTGAGCAATTACAATTTTCAAATGAACATCCAATACGCAAGTAATTTACATACACTTAATTCTTTTCCGTTAGAGAATGGAATCCATGTGTTGATATTGTCTGGTAATATCGGAGACCCGTATGATCCCATGTACGAGAAACTTATTAAGTGGTGTTCTAATATGGTTCGTCACGTATTGATTACGGCCGGTTCTGTCGAATATCATAATCGCGATAAACATATCGTAGATGAACACATTGAATCTATGGTACAGCGTTTGAATATGACGACTAATTACGGATTTTTGGTTTATCTACAAAACAATACGTTCAACGTTTCAAACGTTGAATTTATTGGGACAAATGCTAACATAGCTAAGGAACCTGAACACATTTACGGCAAGGACGCGCGGTATGTTTTCGTTACAACGGATACTGTTAAAGATGAATTTAATGTTTCTCTGGATTGTGTTATATCTGGTAATGAATGTCATATTTTTAAATCTTCATGTAGAGTGAAATCGCCGAATAGTTTTACCATTGAACATGGAGTTCCTGTATGGTTAAAGAATTAATATGATGGTATCCAATCTGGCATCCATGTTAATTCCGTTGCTTGAGCTTTCGTGTTGCGTTTACGAACTGGCGACGGCGACGGAGATTTAGAAATAGGGGTCTTAGCCTTCGTCTTTGATTTAACTGGCGAGGGCAATTTAAATTTAACAGGCGACGCTGATTTGGGTTTAGATTTGACGGCAACAGGAGAAGAAGACTTGACTGATGCTATAGGAGACAACGCTCTTGACGATGCTCTGGATGATGTCCGAGACGCTGATTTGGAGATTAATCCTAATCTTTGTAAGTGTTCTACAAATGTATTATATGTTGTGACAAATTCTTCACTGTCAGGTCTCTGAGTATAGTCAACTTGTAGAACACCTGATTCTAAAAAGAATTTATATATTTCATATCCGAGATGAGTGTTGTTTTGAATTTCACTAAATACGGAATCTAATAGTGCTACTCCAAGACTGTATACGTCTATTTTCTGTATGATTTCCCTACGTTCCGAGTACCATGTAAAAGCATCCTTGTGGCTCTCATCGTACAGTTTTCTCATGGCCAAAGCCATATCCATATACAGCACATTGTAGCTTGGATAGACTTTTCCGTTAAATCCTCCTATGCGGTAAAACTCAACGATATTAGAAAAAGGTTGCGTGAAATCACCCCATCTTTTAATATAAGATGTTAAATTACTTAGCGTGAATGCTTCCGTTGTATTATCTTCCCTGGTGTGTTGAGTAGGTATCAATATATGACTATCCAATGGCCACGCAGGGTATTTTGTATTATATATGTTAAAATTTTGCTCAACCCATCCGTTTGGTTGAAGAGCACCTTTGCTTAATATGAATGTTAAACCAAAGTCTATAAATCTGAAATTTGGATGGGTATCAGGATCGTTTCCTACAGTAATGTTTTGAGGCTTGATATCATTATGATGTAAGCCTCTGCTATTAATTATGGATAATCCTTCAAACAAATTTGCAAAAGCTGGGATTATTATTTTGACACGGCGCTCGGTTTCTGTTGTTGTACGTGTCCCTTTTCTTATATAGTCGTGTAAAGATGGTCCGCCGTCTTCGTATAATAACATTTTCTTTTTATGTTCTTTATTTGCTGGAGCGCAGTCAACGGGGGCATTTTTTGGACTACACAAAATAGGATCTCCTATGTGAAACTTGTTAGAGTAATCACTCTGTCTGAGTAATGGATTATTAACTTCACGAAATTCGTCTACACATGCTTTCCGAGTACAAACTTTAGATATTAAATTAAGACCCGTTTTTTCTTTTATAGACGCATTATACTCTAAGTCTGGTTCGACGCATTTAATACGAGGTTTATAAACGCAACCATAACCTCCTTCTGCTATTTTACTTGGAACACCAGACTTGGCACTCATATAATATACATATTATTATTTACAAAGTAAGGGGTCGCCCCCTATTGTTTTGTTTTTGTTTTTAAAGAAGATTTTAAGCCATTTAAAGCAGATTTTAAGCATTTAACTTTTAAGACTGAAAAGGATCTACGTTACCTGTTGCCGACCACAGCATGCTTGTCAGTGTCATCGCTTGAATCTTACCTGTCGAGGCAGTTAGTACATCTGCGCAAATGTGTAGCAGTGTCTCCATTGTTTGGTCGGTGCCGATCATGTCCTTGAGTTGCTTGGCTTCATCGTGCGCAAGAATCTGAGAGAGTTTGTCAGTTACTTTATCCAGGCTTACCGTGACCGTGACCTCGTTCCAGCCAATCGGCGACTCTTTTTTGGAGAGTGCCTTGTTTGCTGCCGTCACGGTCGATGTGAACATCGCATAGGGCGTAGGACCGCGCTTCTTGATCTGAGGGGTTGTCTCGACCGGTTGCTGCTTCTCCTTCGCGGGCTTCTTCTTCGTCGGCTTCTCGGTCGGCTGCTTCTTCGAGGGCTTCTCCTCTTTGACTTTAACTTGCTTGGGCTTGGCGACGGGCTTCGTGGCGGCAGGAATGAGGGCGGCGCGAACGTGGATCTCGTGAAGCTCTGTGATGGCGTCAATCATCTGGGTCAGGCCAAGGTTGTTCTTCATGGCATCCTCGAGCTCCTCGCCATCGAGCTGCTTGAGCTCCTCCTCAGTCTTAAATACAAGTCCGTTATCGGCGATGAGCTCGCGCAGATTGGCGCGGAAGAGATCAGTCTTAACGACGATGGAGTTCATGATAACGATGGTGCAGGGGAAATTTGTATTTATCATACAATGTTCGTTTTTAAGCTGTAATAGCAGACATACCATTCTAACTGATATTTCTGATATTTGCCTATAGGATTTATTCCTTTTTATAGATAAAGAGGCGTTCTGTCCGGTCTTTTGCGTTAACTCTTAAAGGAGACGTGCGATTCTGCAAGTAAAATAAGTGGCCATCGTCAGGTGCTGTAAATCTCTCTCTTACTATCCTGTCGAAATCTACTGTTATATGTCTTGTTTCTCCAGTCAATGTATTATAATCATTTGCTATCATGGCAAACGAACCGCCAGGTGCTAATACTTTAAAACAGACTGAAACAGTCTCTCTCCAATATTTATCCAGCCACTCTTCGTAGTCTGGGTACGATTTTACACTTTGATCGCCCTCGTTATATATTTCCATATCAAAATACGGAGGACAGAGCAGTACGGTGTCGAAATAACCGGCGTATTTTTTAAGAAACGCGTCATCTTTATTCAACGACTCTGATGGACAGCATTTAATATGAACTTTTTTATTGTTATACGGAGCACCAAAGGATTGGTAATAAGATGCCAGAAATTCCGTTTTTTTACATACTGTAGGCATTACATCTACGCCAACATATTCTTCGAAGTTAGAATGCATAAATGCTGGAACATAAGACCCCCAACTTAATACTGGAGTGAATAATTTCCCCTTGCCTTTTAACACATTCCGCAAAATCCAACAGATAGAATACGGATTAAAGATAGATGCTTTTGGTTGGTACGCTTGGAAAAGATAGAATAAATTATTGTAGTTGATCCCTCCTGTTCCTGGCTTGCGCTCGTTTTCTGCGCATTTGTCTTTTAAAAATAAATCAATACTCGAAGGCGCGAAAAACCTGTCTTCTAATTGCAGTTTATTATACATATTGACGAGCGATTCCCAGAAAGATACATGCGATTTAACGGTATTTGTTACTTTTGTATCTTGTAGCAATTCGAGATAAAACATGTTTCGGATTAACCGGCGGGATGCGTCGTTTTTCTGTAAAGAAATAACTGGGTGAGGAGCGAATAATTCAGGATATGTTAATATTTCGTGCTTATCGCTCCAATCTAACGTGCGTGGATCTTTAAATTCAAAATATGCTTGATAAAAATACGTAAGATAGCGATGGCGGTTTTCTATGATGATTTCGTAAAAATAATCTATGATGCGTTGTTTGTTTTTAAATCGTTTGTCAGTTTCTGGGTTTTTTATGAGTGCTTTTTTTCCTTGTTTTACAGGAACAAGATTGAAAATCTCGTTTAGAGACTGTGGAGTGGCATACATGATTGTAAACTTATTAGCAAATTCTTCTTTTGACATGGGCATGTGTGGAAAATGTTCCAGAAACCTCTCTAGATTTAAAAACATATAAACATTCCATCGGAAATAAATCCTCCGATTTAACGTTCGAATAAGTGCAAGTTCATTCATCCGATTTAACGTTCGGATTTGTTTGTTTAAATATCAATGACATTAAATGTCTCTCATATTTGATCAAAATATAGATATAAATACATTAGAAGAGCCAGTCTTTAACGCGGTATTCCTGTCGCAGCAGTCGTACATAAATATCCTGGATTTAGTTGATATTTATTTTGATGTGGGAATGAGAACGGAAGGCTCTACATTAGAGTGCCTGCCCCAATCATACATGTATATAACTTATAAAAAAGACAAGCTTAAAATGGGTCTTGGTAAAAGTGTTACGTTAAAGATTACTGGGTTGGCATATAGTTCTAAACTTCATACCGTTGTAGGATATGTGCAACTAAAAAATAATTTCACAGAAAGTCATGTACCACATATTGTTATTAGCAAACCAAGAAATTTGAAAAGAGCAGATATACGGAAAATGTTACAAGACCCAAGTTTTCAGCAGTGCGAATTACATGCTCCGTATATTATACATGGAAAGATTGGACTTATGGCTGGATCTAAAGAAGAGTCTGCTTCTGTTGTCTATAAATCTGGAGATAGCAAACAACCAGTTCAAATTAGCAATACAATTGTTACAAGACCGGAAGTTACTTTAAGTGTGGACAATAGTCATCCACCCGATGGTGCCTGTGCTGGAAGCGATGATGTTGAGACATATAATGGATATATTGTACATAAAGGAGCTCGAGGTGGTAAATATATCCTTTCTGACGCAGGGAAAAGACGGTATGTAACAGACGAAGAAATAGCAGACTCTAAAGCTAAAAATACAAATAAAAATGTATTTTACAATATTAATTTTTTAGCTGATTAATAATCCTTTAGCTTCTTGCTCAGTAAGCGCAGTTGTTCTTCTTGTTTGCGTATAAGTTTTTTTAGTTCTGCTATTTCAGATTCTGTTTGTTCGTTCTTAGGTTTTGTTAAAGAAGAACGGTTATAAATCGGTGGTTGAGGACGACGTGTTTTTTTAGGAGCTTCTTGAATGTTGTGATCAATCGGCAGAATCTGTACTACCTGCGGTTGATGTTGTTGATGTGTTTGATGTGGTTGATGTGGTTGATGTGGTTGATGTGGTTGATGTGGTTGATGTGGTTGATTAAACGCAGGCGGCTGATTGAAATTTAACTGTTGAGGCTGATTAAACGCTGTAGGCTGATTGAAATTTAAATTTAACTGTTGAGGCTGATTAAACGCAGGCGGCTGATTGAAATTTAACTGTTGAGGCTGATTAAACGCAGGCGGCTGATTGAAATTTAAATTTAACTGTTGAGGCTGATTAAACGCTGGAGGCTGTTGATTGAAATTTAACTGAGGAGGTCCTCTCTGTGGTAACTGAATAGAATAATCCAATACTACTGGTTTAGCAGGAGCCTCTTCTTCTTGTATCATAGAGTTGTTATCTACTGGTTTTGTAAAATCCGGTTTTGATCCCTTTGGTATGCTGATGCTTGCTCCACGTTGACTTAGCCGATTTTGTATTTCTGCCTGGTTCAGAGGGTTTTCTTTATCTTTACGGGATTTTGATTTGCATTTTTCTAGTAAACTTGCTGAGTAGTCATCGGGGTTAGCGTGACTATTATACGCATTTGTATACTGTGTAGAACCGTTAATCTCGCTATCAGACTTTAGCATCGTCTGTCCTCCATCCATAGCATAACCATAGGTAGGCATTTTCGATGATAATATAGCAACTGGTGCTTCAGAAGAAGAATTATCAGGTTTTTTAAAGTGTTCAAACACCTGATTAAATGTATTGCGATTAAATTCGCCATTAGTAAACATAGGTCTTACTCGTTCAGCTTGAGAAGTAACGCTCGCATGCTCTTGTCGGTATTTAACAGGATCTCTATCGAATATTTTAAGTTTTGTCATATCATACATGAATGTTTCGTCGCTCATTAACTTATAAATTAAAGTTCAAAATCAATTTCGAACTAAAATTTATATAGATCAAAGTAAGATGCCTTCAAAGAAAGTAAAAAGCAAAAATCCCTTAATGATCAAAAATCCATTAACCGGTCGTAAAATAAAAGTTGGCGGTGCCGTTCACAAAAAATTACTTGCGCAAAAAGGAGGCGCATCTGTTCCTAAATTAGCAACGGATGTTATAAGGCAACAGAGCGACGGGTTTTTTAATAAGATCGTTAAAACATCTACCACTACTAAACCTGTTCCAACAAAGTTAGCTGCTACAAGTGACACCGAGACACCAATCATTCCAAAGTCTAAATATAATTTAATTGGATCTAAGTTACCACCTGCACCAGCTGGATCACATTCATATTATCATCATCATTCACCTTTTTCGCAAGATTTTGGAGATTATGTATGTATTAAAAAAGATACACTGCGTGATGTAGGTATGTTTTTACGCGACTCGATGTTCCGCAGCGTTGATAATTAACCGATGATACAGTTTTCCTTTAAATCCGTTAGATTTGCGTGTCGTTGAATAGGAACTGGTTCTGTATTAATTTGAGGGACTGGTTCAGTTGTAATAGTCTCTTGCTTAACTGGCTCCGCTGATGGAACCTCAACGAAAGACGCATCCACTTCAACTTCATGAACTGCTGGCGCCTCCATTTGAATCGCGGATGGCTCAGGTTGAATCGCTGATGGCTCCATTTGAATCGCGGATGGCTCCATTTGAATCGCGGATGGCTCCATTTGAATTGCGGATGGCTCCATTTGAATCGCGGATGGCTCCATTTGAACAGCTGGTGCTTCCCCTACCTCTTCAATTAACTCGCGGAGAGTCTTCTTAGTCACAGAGCTCAAATCATGACCAAATTTTGACCGAAGCTTAAATGTATAATTATCAAATATCGGCTTATGCCACGGGAAATAGGTCAAATATAAATCAATCATCGGATATCCACCCGTCCATACACAATTAATCCAATGTTTCCAAACAAATGGCATATTTGGAGCAATTGACATTGCCTTTCTTGTCTGTAGAGATAGCAGACGAACCATGTTTCCAGCTTCGTAGTGAGCCATAATTCCAAACATATCATATGTTACAGGGCAAGCAGGCATGTCTGTGTCAAATAGTGTTAAATCTAAACACGTAGCTTTTACTTCCAAGATGTTTGTAAACGCATCAGCGTGAGCTGTAAGGTCGCGAATGTTCTGTATTACTCCAGCGCTATCCGTAACGCGTACAAGAGTCAACAGAGCATATGTATCGTTTGGTTTGTAAAAACTCATGTGATCAGAATGCTCCATAATCGCGTAATAACATAAACCTTCCTTGATAGCATCGAAGTTTACCTGACCAGCACAATCATTAAACATGCTTCCAAATGTTTTATTAGATCCCCATTTACCATCCGTAGGATTAAACATCCCTGACGTAGACCAGTGAACTTTATTATTCCAACGGTAAATTCGAATTAGTATACCATCCAATGCCTGTGAATATCCGATTGGAGAAGCAGGAATATCCGAAGAAACGGCAACGTCGACTGGCGCGTAAATAGCTGGAGCAACAATTTCTCCAGAATCCAAGTTAAAAATAAGTCCCTTTACTGGCGGGCGAACATCCGTATTACTTTTATTTGTAGCCTTTACAATTGCGATTTTAGATTCTGGATCTTGCGTAGATACAATATAATCACACATCGTAACTAACTCGATGAATTCTTGTGGAGATGTTACGGAATAAACTTGCTGAACAAACGGCATTTTAACTATGAGTAAACTTTCAATTTTTAATCGACCGTTAGTGCTATCATTAATTTTTTCTGTTTAAATGTTATATGACTGAGATTGAAATCGATAAAGCATTTGAACTAATTGCTTTTAAAAACGAAAACATCCCGATCTACAAGCACGAAGGAAATTACTATGTAGTATTTAATTACCAAGATACAGAGGGATATTTGGCTTTTAAGTTAGCCGGAGACGCAGATAATATTGAGTATGAAATAAATCCCTTAGCATCGCCGTTGCCAGGAAACAAAATTGATTACGCAAAATTGCCATTAATGGAAGGCATTACGACCATGACTTTTGGTGCTGACGGCACTGCTCATCTTGACATAACTAAAGCTATGGAAATTCCTACAGTACCGGTTGATACACTTACTCCTGTTGATACCCCTGTCTTACAGGAAGCGCCTCCCGTTATGAACGCAGAGGGACCTCAACAACAAGAAGAGGAAAATTTATACATACCGCGTATGGTTGACGGTCAATTCTATTTACCTCCGTTACCAGAAAGTTACATACCAGAGTCTGCTGGAACACCTACGGAGCAACCTGTGGTAGAAACGAAACCACGTGTTGTAGAAACGGCATCAGCGAAGCCTACAGGTGTTAAAGTTACTTTAACTACACAAGCACAATTTATGCCAGAGCCAGAGGGCGTAGACGAACCAGAAGACGACCTTGATGATTTTTTAGCTGATCTGTTTGCGGTTGGCGAGATTACGGCGATGGAGACGGTACGAGGCACGAAGGTTCAGACACTGGAAATCAATGTAAATAGCATTAAATCGCTCCTCTCTCAAACAGAGAACGAATTTCTCAACGAAGTACAGAATCGGTTTATTGTAAATATGAACAAAATCGCCCAATTACGTCGCGAAAACGACACCATCGGCAAAACTATTCTTAACATCAAGGGTCTTCCTTCGTGGATGGTTCCGGTTGTAGAGGGCGAATTTAAACCTGTTGAAAAAGCGACTGAACAAGTCACGCACGATGTGTTTCAGCTAACAGCCCAGCCAGACTCTTGTCAATTGATACTGGATCAGCAAATTCCTCCTATGTATTCGAGCTATGAAATGGACACAGATAAAGATAACATTCCAGGATCGTGGCTCAAAACACGCACAGATTTTACGGTCAATGCCGCCTACAAGAACCCAGACGGTAAATTTACTTCACTTAAACTTCCTGGCAATAATTACCAAGCAACCATTCAGCTGACAGAATCTGCCATGAATCGCATGCTTGAACAACAAGCCAAGATTCTCCGTAAACCACAATCTCGCGGTTGCGCGCGCCCAAGTATGTATGTTCGTCTGCTGACTGTTCCCAAGGCAATTAAGAGCGTAGACATTAATCTTGTTGGTACTGAGCGAGTTGCCACTATTAATGGATTTATTATACGCGAGCCTGGTAGCTCATCTAAGCCAATCAGCTCGAAAGAGCAGGTCGTGAAAATCTCTTGTAAGAGCACGGAGGCGCATAGGTCTACGCTCGAAAACACAATCAATAGCGTCTATCCTACGGTAGACCGCTTGCTGGGCGAGTCTACGATTACTGCTACAAACACCCATGCTTATTTAAACATGTTGAAATGGTACCAATACGAGCGCAATGATGTTACATTGAGCGACTGGAAAATCATTGGAAAGATGATTAAGAAAAATCTATCGTCTGAACGTTTGGATCTTATTTGGGCGGCTAAGCACTCCAGAAAAATCTCCGACCTTTCGCGTGCTAAATTTACGGAAGAGAAGAAGATGATTCCTGCGGACAATGGAAAGTATCAACTCTGTGTGGACTTACAGAAATACATGGACGAGATTAAAGACATGGATATTCAAATCCCGTCTACTACCCCTTCGGAATCTACAGAGCTGACCGTTAAAACCCCACGTTACAATAACATCACCAATGACCCTGTTCACGGACTGTTGTTTCGTAGTGACGTAACAGGAAAGTTTTACACGGCCGAAGCCTACAAGCGTCAGTTACGTCACCAGTTGTGGTCGCGTATTCGCGATAACTTGGAATCTGAGAAAGCAACGGTGTCCTGCGACACGCTGAAACTTATTCTGAAGGATCTGGAGCATTATCGGTGGCAGACAACAAAGGGCATGCTTGAGAATTTAAAAATTAAGCTTACCGGCACTAATTTAGTCTCATCGTCTATGTTGAATCTGTTAACCTCGTTTAACACGGGCGACATGATTGGACAAGTAAGCTTCATTCGTCACATGGATATGTTTATTGAAAACGGGCACGTTCGTCTGAATCCCTTCACGAAACAGTATTATATTCAGCAAACCAAGGAAGCCGTATGTTGCCAGCACGTTCTGGAAGATCTTAAAGAACACTCTCTGGCAGATTTTATGGACGCGAATGGCAAGTGTAAGCACTGTCTCGCTACCATCGAAAACGATGTCCAGGCAGACGATTTCGGTCAAACACAGTTTTCGACGGCACGCGATATGTATACCACTGGTGGCGAAGAATCACCTGACACCGATCCTGAACACGCCACGCTTAAATATTTTCTTGGTCACTGTCTCAAATGGTTAGCTCCACAGCTTCAGGAATCTGGTGTTGTGCTGTCGCTGGCAAACACGGAACAGATTATCGAAGACACCATGGAATACATTATTGCTACGAATCCTGTTGCCGCCAAGCCTTATGGACCACTTATTAATACCAAGCCGGTTGGCTGGACACCAGATCTACGCATGGCTATCCTTTATGACCAACAGATTGTTGAACGCTCAGAAGGTGAACAGTCTGAACGCGTAATTATGCGCAAGAAGGCTGATACCGGTCGTCCTACTGGAACCAAGTCGTTTTTTCGCGTGCTCGCATATTTCCGCGAAAATGAGTCTGATAGCACAACAGACGCACCGCAAGCCATTGCCCCTCGTCTGCGTGGTAAGCTCATGGATATGATGATGAACCCGGTAAAGGCATTTCCAATGCTTCACAACATGCTGGTTATGAACCGTCTTACTTACAATCTTGGTGTACTTATCGCGCATTTAAATCTTACTGTTAATCTGGAGTATTCCAACACGGAAAATTTATCCTTCTTGTTAAACGAAAAGAACTTGTATGATATTTGTAATACGTTCCAGCCACTGATGCGTGTAATTATCGAGACGCACATTAAGAATTTACGCACATCCGACAAGGAGAGCCAGACAATTATTATGCCGTATTTCGATTCGTACAAAAATATGTTTACCGAAGAGTTCAGCAAGGACTTATATGCTGTCGGGTTTACTTCACGCATTCCTGCCGAAGAGCGGGCTACGGACTCTTTTAACAAAATGTATGAGACTCTTCAACGTCAGAATGCCTCGTGGTACGACGCCATCATTGAAGGAGATCGCGATACTGGATTTGCTAAGTATGAAGCCAGCCGTAGCATGGTACCGCAGGCACTTATTAATAATTCTCCTCCGAGCGCTCCTGCCGAAGTTTCAAACATGAGTTCCTATATTGATTGTTGGTCGAATAATCTACTCCGTGGAGCTGTATATGGCGATCTGTTATGGCAACAGTATGCTGACATTAACAAGGGCTTGCCTGACGTGCCTTTATCTAAGAAACTGAGTCCCGAGGCACCGTCACTGGAAATAGAAACATTCCAGGCTTCGGTATGTTCCAGCAAGGTGCTCTTGATGGGATCCATTTTATCTAATGCTTCCGAACAAGATAACATCCATCAAGTCATCCGCGATTACATGGATGACGAGGATTTACTCGATCGGTATCGCCAATCGAAGTTACAGGATCTTGAACGCATTGATGAGGAGCTGTGCCAGTTCGGTCTGGCTGTACCGCGTTTTAACAGCAGTCTTCAGTCAAATCAGGTCTACTATCCTTGTAATCCTACACAAAAGGGCAGAATCGAGAATGTTGTTACACAACTTCGTCAGGAAGATACCGATAGCATATTGCGTCCGGAGCTTACTGGCAAGCGTTTTCTTGATAATATGCGTGTACTCATGGCTTACAAGTCGATGGATGGTTACGCCGGGGCTCTCGACGGCGAGATTTTCCGTCGCTCTGCTGGAACAGGTGTATCGCGTATTAACTATTTAACGAACGATATTGCGGCAATTAATCCTGGCTCTGTGGCGACGGTGATAAACAACGAATGGCACAAGTTAATTCATGATCGTCGCTATGTTCCTGGACTGGACGGATCACTCCCGGTACCGGAAAACATTGACGAGGTACCTGATTTCAATGACGACTTTCCTTCGTTGACTGGTAAATCTCAACGTGCTGACGACGATACTATTAATCGCCGGCGTATTTTCCGTATTCAGAACAATGGTCGATCAGTAATTAACATGATTCAATGGATCTCTAAAGATTTGCCACAAGAGTACATCATGAAACTAAAGGAGAAGGCCGAGGGCTCTAAGCAGGTCACAAACGGTACGTATTCGATCGAGAAGGAGATTATTTCAATGGACGGCTACATATTAGAAGATGTACTGGATCTACTTCTGGAGTTTCGTACACATATTGGAGTAATGCGTTTAACGGATTATCACGCAATTATTCCAGAGATCTACGAGATGTCTTATCTTGAGTACAGCTTAATTATGGAACACTTGGATTTACCCGATGAGAAGAATTTAACGAGCTTTCGTGATACGATTTACGCTGCAATCCGGCTTGATCTTATCCTTCACGTGAAAGGACTTCAACTCGACCAGAGCGTTAAGAGCAAACTTAACATGGATATACTTGACGATATTCATGATTTCGCGTACCGCAAAGAGGGTACTATGTTTATCTCTATGGTTACAAGGTTAATGAATGCCCTCGCGAATGTTAACATTGACCCTAACGTCGAATCTATCAACAAATTATACGAGGCTCGCCAGATGGAGCGCATTACGATCAGCATGGCTACGCGTCAGAAGGAGCAGACCCTTTTCCAGTTTGCCGAGATGCCTCAACCTGAGCAGGTTGTTGCGGAGAACGATCCTCAGGACGACGAGGAAGAAGGCGATGTCGACGACGATGGCCAGCCTACGAATCGTATTGCTCCACGGGAGGGCGACGAGGACGATGGGTTCGATGTAAACGACGATCCTGGCGAGGAAAACTGGGACGACGATGGTAATAACTTGGCTGGAGGCAACGACCACGATGGGGATTAAACATCATTAATTTAATTAATTATTTACTTTGGTATATGTACAAAGTGTATATTGCTTTGATAATTATATCCGTTCTGATGACATTAGCCGGTGGTATATCTGATATCACCGGCTACCGTTTTATTGCATCAAAGGAACATTACTGGAGAGATGCTTATATATTATTGCTGGTCATAACTCTAAAATTAACCCTTTAAATCTTTAACCCGTTCGGTAGACACTGAGTACGCGAGCACTGGGATCTTGTACCGGTTGTCCATTCGAGTCATAACTCCAACGAGGTAGCCAGTAATATGGTACTAAATGACTACAGCCAGGATAATAGCTATTAAACACTTCGCGATACCATTCGCGCTCCACTGCGATACCGCTGATAGCAGACTCCTGAAAATGGTGCGAATGTTCCGTTACACGTTTCATTCTTGAACTTGAATTTGAACTTGAACTTGAAATGTGTGACTGAATAATTTGAAACCAACTGGTGCCTTCGCCAAGTTGCGATACCCCATCTGACATGGCCTCCTTCGGACGCCAGATAATGGAAGAAGGCAAGATAGGATTACCATTACGGTTTTTCCATGTATCGAAACTTTTACGGAGCACATATTTCTCCATTCCTCCTGTAGCTGACTTAATTAGCTTAAAACGTGGCGGAACGGACAACATATAATATTCTAGAAAATCCTTGTCCAAAAATGGTACCCGGATCTCTAACGAGTGGCCTGCTGTTGACTTATCTCCGCGCAAGCAGTCAAAATAACGCAAGTCGTCCAGTAGACGCATTGTCTCGTTATAAAACGCTTCATCCGAAGGTGCATTGTAGAAATACATGTACGATCCTGATGCCTCGTCGGGGCCTTCTCCCGACAACAGAACTACAATATCCGGATGATTGGCACGGATGTATTTTGAAAGCGCGTACATAAATGTACTTGCGCGGACGGATGTGATATCATAAGATTCAATCTGCTTAATAACATCTGGTAGCAGAGACAACATATATTCTTTTGTTACTACATACTCATGATGAATGGAGCCAATATGATTAGCAACCGTGCGAGCCGCGAGCAGATCGGGAGCATCCTTAAATCCAATACTAAATGTATGAATTGGTCCGCTAAGCATGTCTTGAGCCAAGGCCGCTACAATACTACTGTCAAATCCGCCAGATAGAAAAGCACCGATGGCAGGCGTACCCGTACTCGTTTTGCGATCGCACATCAAACGCTTTTTTACAGCATTGTTCAACCTAAGTCCGATTTCCACCGTATGATCTTCAATTGAAATACTCGTGTTGTCAAACAGCGTGTAGTTAAAAAAGGTTTCATATGGATACATTGTGAAGTCTTCTGTCAGCATGTCGTAAATACCATAATGCCTGTTTGGAAACTGATCTACTGGCTTCGCAGATCCATCAAATCCATTTCCAATACCGACCAGACCCTTAAGTTCACTACATACCGCGAATACGCCATCCTTCTTTAAATAATATAGGGATCGTACACCTACATGATCACGTCCCACATAAATCTTTTGTGTGCGAAGATCTACAATACAAAACGCAAACTCGCCGTCAAGCAGGTTAATTGTCTTCTCAATGCCATATGTTAAATATAACTCTAAAATGACGGCACAATCGCTTTGTCCTTCCTTGTGTAAAAGTTCGAGTGATAGATGGTTGTAAATTTCACCATTGGCAAGCAGGTAAACTTGATCTTCGCTGTTAAATGGTTGGCTGCCTTCGTCTGACGACCCGTTGATGGTTAGCCGATGAAACATTAACATTACGCTACCTTGAGTGGGATAGATCTTTTGATACCGGCTTTCATCAGGTCCGCGATGCTTAATTAGTTCTGGGAATCCATTTGCGCCATGCTGAGATACATCGTACTTATTGTAGAGAGCAAATATACCGCACATTTAGTTGATTATATTATAATCATTCTTCTCAATTTTAAAATTTCGTAATATTATATATAATGTCAGACCTATGTACATGGCAATACAACAGACATTCGTATTGTATAATCATGCACGATGAACATCTAGAACCGTCAAAAGCATACTTTTCTCCTGGTTCAGATGCGAACGACTCCGTACCTAAAATACCAGGTATAAAATCTATAGAGCCATTTACAGATACGCAACAAATGTTTCTTGAAGACGATGACAGCGTAGAAATTATGGCTCAGAAGGTCAGCGCTAAAACACTTTATCGTCAAGAATATCTTTATTTCTGGATTGACTCCGAAGATGGAACTGGCGTAAATATGCAATTTGATCTTATTTACAACGTCGACGCAAATACATCGCGTAAGTTTCAATATACTGTAAAACCAAGTATGGAATTCACAGAGAAGATCGGATCTGCGGCGGAATGGCAGGATGGACAGCGTGTAGTAACCCAAGGTTTCGGAAACAGTTTTTTATCATCTTTTGACTACACGGATGACAGTATCCGTGTCATTCATTGTCTGTCTTTAGATAAATTTGTGGCGTATCTTGGAGCCAAGGAGGCAATAGCCATAGCTTTTAACGTAAAAACATACTACCCAGAAGTCCGTATAGGAGCAGCGATTATATCTAATTTAATAGAGGGTGGGACAGATTCTTTGGTAAAATATAATTCTAATGATGTTTCATACCTAAAGCAGGTACATACTTTACATGCGCGTAATAATTCTATTCGTGCTATTCAGAGTCCTTTTCTGGATAAACAGTTAAAAGAATCCGAAGACACTCGGTTTTATGACTGTAACATACTGGAAGCGGTAGTTCACATTAATTACGGAGAGCATAATGAAAACTTTGTGGATTTAGAAAAGGTGTTTCATATGTTTCCTGTATCAGCCGAGGTACCATTTTCGAGATTAAAGACCGAGAAAGACACCAATTACATGGTCTACCGTGGTTCTACGAACGAAAAGAGCCCGGATTTTATTAACCGTCGTATTCTCCAAGATTGGATTGATCCTAAACTGAATCGTTTGCTTGATATTACGGACGTGTATGCTGTATCGGCATTGAATTATAGTCGCAACGTGGGCCGTGGATTGAGTTTTAAAATATTTAACTATGGAGATACACCCGATAGCAAGAGATACATGACATTGAATATTTACAAAGACGGTAAAGTAGAACTTAAATGTTTCTGGGACGAGCAGTTTGGCGAGGAGTTAAATCCCGGTGGTAATAAGGTACTGCTGATCGCTGCTATCGCAAAGGTACGCCGTTTTATAGAGGAATTAAATCGCTTAAACTATGCCGTAGCTGGTTCAAAGCGTCAGAAAATAACCGTACCTGATGTTGATCCCTTTAATCCTGAAGGGAACACGCGTATAGCATTTTTCAATACTATTTCGGTTTTTGATTTTGGTTCTCCTCTCGATTATGCCGAGTTTACGAAATATTTAGAACAGTATCGTGCCTATATTCATCTGGTAACAAGACTCATGCCTAATAATGAAATAGATACACGGTCTATTGAGTTACGGTACAAGCGTCTCCATAATTATGTACATTTGAAAAACATCCAGAGATTTATTAAGAATTACAAATCCGAGCATCCGCAGATGGATCCCGAGATGCGTGCCGATCTGCGTAACAATGTATCCATTACATTTTCTTTAACGAAGGATGACGCTGAAACAGTGATTGCTGATTATGAGGCTACTTTTGAAAATAAAAAGAAACGGGCCAGAAGAATGGTTAAAGGTGACGATGTATCGCGTATTTTGAATCGCGATATTAGCACGCAATCTGGTATTGATATTAAAATCATTAAGCGCGACCAGAAGGACATGATGGATTATACATATAAATGTCTTATATTGGGCATTAGTAATGAAATGTTAGGCTCGATTCACAATTTCTTGCGACATGTTATTTTCTATTTTAAAAATCACGATAAATTAGCCACATTGAAGGGCCCTGAGCCTAATTTTCTTGCCCGTTTAAGAGCCGTCAAAGATCAATCAGAAGACGATACTATTAAACAAGGAGCGTCAGAGACCATCGCGGAAGTAAAAACTGCGATAGCACGTAAACCAGCTATT
>Ga0247722_10000399_pt1 | contig 27231 bp, 19 predicted proteins | sample MSEWelMarce3H_FC_FD_189094 | JGI IMG/M metagenome (GOLD analysis project Ga0247722, IMG submission 189094) | Subsurface sediment microbial communities from gas well in West Virginia, United States - MSEEL Well Study Marcellus 3H_FC | ecosystem: Environmental > Terrestrial > Deep subsurface >... | reverse complement strand
TCGGCAAGTGTTTTACCTGTAACAGTTAAACAAGTACCGTGTAACATACCTTTATTTAGTAAATATTTCAAAACCATAGGAATACCGCCTTCATCATGCAAGTTTTGCATCAGATAATTACCCCCCGGTTTAAAATCAGCAATTAGCGGAGTTTTATCACTAATGCGTTGAAAATCATCTTGCGAAATGTGAACGCCAACGCTTTTAGCCATTGCTATAATATGCAAAACCGCATTAGTACTACCACCAAGAGCCGTCAAAACCGTAATTGCATTTTCAAAAGCTTCAAAAGTCATAATGTCTTTGGGACAAATATTTTTTTCAAGCAAAATTTTAAGATAAGTTGCTGCACTTTTGCACTCTTCAATTTTTTCGGGACTGATTGCGGGATTAGAACTGGAGTACGGCAAACTCATTCCTAGGGCTTCAATAGCGATTGCCATTGTGTTCGCGGTGTACATACCACCACAAGCACCAGCACCTGGACAAGCATTTTTGATGATGTTTTTATAATCATCATCGGAAATAGTACCAGCAATTTTTTCGCCTAAAGCTTCAAAAGCCGACACGATGTTTAAATCTTTGCCTTGGTATTTTCCGGGAGCAATTGTACCACCATAAACCATAATTGAAGGTCTATTTAAACGTCCCATTGCGATAATAGCACCAGGCATGTTTTTATCACAACCTGGCACAGCGATAATACCATCATAATAATGTCCAGCCACAACACTTTCAATGCTATCTGCAATAATTTCACGACTAACTAACGAATAGCGCATGCCATCAGTACCATTCGTAATGCCATCACTAATTCCGATGGTATTAAAAATAAGCCCAACCATTTCCGTGGCATTTACTTCTGTTTTGATATAAGATGCCAAATGGTTTAAATGCATGTTGCAGGTATTTCCATCATATCCCATCGAGGCGATTCCGATGAATGGTTGGTTCATTTGATCGTCTGTTAATCCAATTCCATAGAGCATTGCTTGCGCTGCGGGTTGCGTTGGATCTTGCGTAATCGTTTTACTGTGATTATTAAGCATTATTTATTGTTTTACGAGTTGAAGGTATTCGTCTTTTATTTTTTTTCCTAGCGAAAATTCCCATTCAAGAGGAAATGTATAAGCATCAATTGCTGAGAACCCAATTATTTCGGCAGCCGTTCCGCAATAAAAGGCACTTGCGGCTTTGAGCAAATCTTCAGGAAGGAAATTATCTTGAATGACTTCAATATTAAGGTTTTTACAAATTTCCAAAACCGTAGCTCTGGTAATACCTGGAAGAATATTTCCTAATTTTGGGGTATATAGTTTTCCATTTTTTTCAAAAAAGAGATTGGCACCAGGTCCTTCAGCTAGGAAACCATCACTATCCAAAAGTAAGGCTTCATCAAAACCTTTATTCTTAGCTTCCGTAGTTGCTAAAATAGAGTTGATATAATTTCCACATGCTTTGGCTTCAATTTTAGTGGATTTAGGATGTGGCCTGCAATAAGAAGAAATGGAAATATGCAATAATTTATCGCCAAGATAAGCACCCCATTGCCAAGCACAAATCATAATATTTACCTTTGTTGGAGTGGACAATGCCATATTCGGGTCACAATAAACTAGCGGTCTGATATAGCCATCCGTGATGTTATTTTGTTCCAAAACTTTATAAGTAGCCTCAATTAATTCTTGAATATCAAAATGAAATGGAATATTAATGAGTTCGCACGAATTTTTCAGGCGTTCATAATGTTCGATTGCTTTGAAAACTTTAACGCCATTAGGAGTGTTATAAGCTCTGATGCCTTCAAAAACGCCGTATCCGTAATGAAGGGTTTGACCGTATAAATCGGTAGTTGTGTTTGTTGCTTTATCGAAAGCTCCGTTGTTGTAGATGATGGTTTCTTGGTTGTAATACATTGTAATAAAATTAGCGAATTAAAAAAAATTAAGGTTAAAAAATTAAGGTTAAAAAAAAGACCCTCTAAATTGGATTAGAAGGTCTTTAAAGTACTATACAAGTATTTATAATCACCCTCCGTTTTGGAAAATAATTGAAATAATAATACAAATAATAGTTCTAATAATCATACTTAACAAACTTATGAATATAAAAACAGGGGTCAAAAAGTGGCTGTTTTTAATTGTAATTAACGGTACAAATATAAAGTTAGTTTTGGATAGAAATCAAAAAAAGCCCTATTATTTCAGAAGATGATAAATTCATTAAAAAAGGGGTATAAAAGCAAATAAAACTAAAGAATATGCTATTTAATTATCAAAAAACAAAGAATATTCAAAAAAAGATAGCTATGAATCAAAATAAAAAAGAAGATAAAAGCGTAATTCTTGAAAAAAATTTAGGCTAAAAATAGGAAGTCAGAGAAAAAAAGGGATTTGAGGGGCGATTTTTTTGGATGCTTTATAAAATACAAACGTATTATTTCAGTATCAGACTTCCTAAAAACGTTATTTTTTTGTATAAAAAACGATAATACCTTATAAAATAAGGGTTTTAATAACGACAACTCTACTTTTTAGTATAATTTTTTGAAAAATAAAATAAAAATTTAACAAAAAAAATTTGTTTTTAAAAAAAATGTATTATATTGCACCCGAATTTAAAGATAAATACAACGTTTTGGTATATAAATTTAGAATCTCCTAACAAGTTGTGTTTATTTTTGAATTAAAAACAAAATAAATCTAAAAACAAAAAATTATGATGAAAAAGTACATCATGAGGTTGTTTCCTATGTTGGAAACGCCATTAGACTTTCGTACCCTTTATTTTTCAAAGTATTGTTTCACCCTTTTATTGACGCTGTTTGGGCTGGGGGTTAGCTCGGGGCAGGTTGCAAATTATATTTTTACCTCTTCAACTGGTACCTATACGCCAATTACGGGGGGAACTGTAGTAGCAAGTGGAGCAAGTATTGATACAAATACCTACTCTGTTACATTACCTACGTCATTTGTTTATAATAATTCCTCGATTACAACTGTTGGATTTAACATAGATGGTTATTTGGTTATGGGTAATAATAACAGTGCATCTTTTGTACCTCTAAGTAGTACATTAACAGCAAACGGAATTATATCAGCACTTGGCATGGATTTAATTGGAACTGCTACAACAACGGAAATGAGATGGCAACAAATTGGGAATGAGATAATTTTTCAGTGGAAAAACTTTAGAAGATATGCTGAAGTGGAGCAATTTTCTTTTCAAATTAGATTAAATACCGCAACGAAAACAATACAATTTGTCTATGATGGTTCCACAAACATTGGTACTACAATTGATAGACAACCTCAAGTTGGACTAAGAGGTTCTACAAATACAGATTTCAATGCAAGAAGACTTACTACGTCATTTCCTGACACTACACCAAGTTGGCAAGATACGGGTATTGCAACAAGTAATGCAAATACTATACGCTTTACATCCACATCAATCGCAGCTTTTCCAACAGCAGGCCTCACATTTTCATGGTTTTTAGATGTAGCACCTGTTGCTAGTGCAGTTACTTTTTCAGGAACTTTAGAAAACGGAAGCAACCTAGCAGGTTCTTATACCTATTCCGATGCAGAAAATGATTTAGAAGCGACATCAACATTTAAGTGGTACTCGGCTACAAATAATACAGGAACAGGATCAACTGAAATTGCAGGTGCCACTTCCAGCAGTTTAGCTTTAACAAATGATCTTGTTGGTAAATTCATTCGCTTTGGTGTTGCACCAAAAGCAGCAACGGGAAATCCAACAGGTGTTGAAACTTTTAGTAGTTGGCAAGGTCCTATTTTAAACATTCCTACTCCCACAGCAACATCTGCAACAACAATTGAAACAACTTCTTTTACAGCACATTGGGAACAACAACCAAACGCAACAGGGTATGAATTAGATGTAAGTACTAATCAAAACTTCCAGATAAGCACATCACAATCAATTACGGAGGGTTTTGAGAGTGGCATGCCTACATCTTATTCAACTTTAACAGCAACATTGGCAACTGGTGCATGGAATTTGAAAAGCATTATAAGAGGTAGTTCCCCAAATATGAGTTCAGGATTGTATTCTTGTCAAATGCAAGGAGCTACAAGTAGTGCTATAACTTCACCTATTTTAGATAACATATCAACAATAAATTTTAAAGCTAAAAGAGGATTGAATGCGACTTCATTGCAAGTTTACCATATTATAAATAGTGTTGAAACCTTAAAACAAACAATAAATTTAACAACTACATTTACAAATTATACAATAACAATTAATGCTAATGAAAGTGGAAAAATAAAAATAGTAAACAGTGGTTCAAATGTTGCTTATTTTGATGAATTGCAAATTGATTATACTATTTTAACACCTTCTTTCCTTCCAGGATATAATTCAAAAACAATTAGTGGAGGCTCAACAACTAGCGAAACTATTTCCGGTCTCACCCAAGGCACTACTTATTACTATCGTGTTCGGGCGGTAAAAGATGCAGCTATTTCTGCAAATTCAAACACCATAACCGTAACTACCAAAACACCAAACTCTTGGAATGGTACCACTAGCACCTCTTGGAATGATGCTGCCAACTGGTCTGCTAATGCAGTACCAACTTCGACTGACAATATAATCATCAGTACGAACACGCCTAATGCTGCTTTGCTTGATGTAGATTTTACCTTATCATCTGGAAAATCACTGACTCTAAGCGGAACAGGAACTTTATCGATTGCTCCTAATAAAACATTAGCAATCGCTGGAAACGCAGACTTTGGAGGAAAAGCTGTAACGCTTGTTTCTGATGCTACTGGAACGGCAAACATTGGAGAAGTTTCGGGATCACTTATAGGGGCTTCTAATGTAACCGTTGAACGTTTCATCCCATCAAAAAGAGCTTGGCGTATTTTAGCTGCTCCTTTGAAAGGAACTTCTAACAATACGATAGCCAACAATTGGCAAGGTACAGCTAACGAAGGGGTTTTATTATTTTCGCCAGCAACTTATCAAGGGCAAGCCATGACAGGATATACCACAGGCGGAAGCGCTCCAAACATACTGAAATTCAATGCAGGATGGCAAAAAATAGCTAATCTTTCTAGTGAGACCATGTTTGGTGCTAATGCAACTGATAATAATGCTTATTTGGTATTCCCAACTGGACCTCATGGAAGTAGTTATGTTTCTTCTAATTCGGGAAGTGCTGTTACAACGCTTCGCCCTAAAGGAGAACTTATTACAGGAACAGTAACACATTCTTTAACCGCAGATACTTACAAAGTTATCGCAAATCCATATCCAAGTATTTTAGATACAGAGGAATTAGTAGGAGCAAATTCGGGTTCAAAAGTTTGGTTATTAGATCCATCTTTGGGAGCTTTAGGAGCTTATGTTACTTATGATGGTGCTAACTGGTCTGTTGCAACAGCAGGTGCTGATAAAAACATTCAAAGTGGTCAAGGTTTTATTGTAAAATCTTCAGGAACTTCTTTTGTAATTTCGGAAAGCAATAAAACTACTGGTTTTTCAACGAATTGGCTATCAAGAAATAATTATACAAATGCAACTACCACTACCAATGCTGACAAAATAAGACTTACGCTACATAAACAAATAAACAACGAATGGCAGTTGATTGATGGTGCTTTAGCTGTAAATGCGGCAACCGAAAACAATGCAGTAGATGGTTCTGATGCATCCAAAATATCGAATTTTAATGAAAGTTTGATGTTCTTAAACGGAGCAACTAATTTGGCAATTGAATATAGAAATTTACCTGAAGCGGCTACAGTGCAGCCAATTAAAATGACAGGAACTACAGCAACGGCTTATCAATTACGAGTTGTTGCGGAAAATTACACAAATAGTTCCTTAATTCCAGTTTTAGAAGATACTTTGTTAAATACAAGTACTGAAATTCCAGTAGATGGTAGTAGTATTACAGTTCCATTTACGGGGGTTGCAGCAACGGCTACAAATCCAGATGTTCGTTTTAGAATTGCATATAGAACTACGTTAAGCAACCCGGATTTTGACAAATTAGGTGTGTCCGTTTATCCGAATCCAGTAACAGATGGTTTTATTCAAATTCGATTAGCGAACACAACTCATGAGGCTACTTTCACGCTTCACAATTTATTGGGTCAATTTGTAATGGAAAAGACACTTACTGAATTAGATAATAAGATTGAAGTTTCTGATTTGAACACCGGTTTTTATATTTTAGAAATTGTTCAAGACGGAAAAAAATTCAATACAAAAATTTATATTGATTAAGTTTAAAAAAAGAGTAAAAGAATTTCGATAAAAACTAAAACAAATAAAAATGAAACAAATCCAAAAATTAAAAATAGCAATGCTAGCGTTAATGTTAGACATTCCTGCAATGTATGCCGATGAGATTGACATTCCGATTGATGGTGATCCAGGAGACGAATTACCTATCGACCTTTATTTGCCTTTTCTAGCCATCATGGCAGTTTGTGTGGCCTATTTTTGGCTACAGAAACATCGGAAATCCGAATTGAATTAATTGTAAAACGACTCACTTCAATTTTGTGGGTCGTTTTTTTTTATATAAAGTTTGTTGATTTATGAAATCGCCATAAACAATAAGTTTGTGTAAGCAATTGAAAATCCTCGAACTTCAATAAAAAAAACAAAAATATTATGAGATGAACCCCAATAAATAAAAAGGCGATAACAATGTGACCGCTAAAAAATAAATTTTACATAGGGTCTGCTGAAAAAGGAATACACTCATAAACGGAACTATTTTATTTTTTTAAAAGCCACGGATTTACTTCGTCTATTCGCTAACGCTCGGGTCACAGATTAGCACGGATTTTACCCAATTTATTTCAGAAAATCCGTGAAAACACGTCCGTGGCAAAATAATTTTAAATTTGTTCCACAATTTCGGAAATAAGTGCATGAAATTTTAATCAAAATGCTCATAAACCTTGCACTACAATGTTTGAAAAAATTTGTGACTTCCCTTTCTTTATTGGATTTGTAGTTTTTCAGCAAGCCCTAATTATAGCGTTTTTTTTAATTCAACTTAAAATTAACTTGAATTTTATCTAATTCGTCTAATAATTCATTGGAAATATGAACTCTTAACTTTCTACTTGGCATTTCAAGTTTTGTTTTTATTACAATTTCTTCTTTTTCTTCCTGCACAGCTATTTCTTTTGGTGTTTCCTCTGGAGCATCTTCATTTTCATCATCATCTTCATAATCACTATTTTCCTCTTCATTATCTGGTTCTGGAAGCACAATTGCCTGAATAGCAGTAGATGTGTTAATAAAAGTTTTGATTTTTTCTAGTTCCAATACTTCAAATGTTACTAAATTATCACCTTTAAACTTTGAAAATACCAAATCTAATTGATCTATGAATTTATCATTCAATTCAGAAATAGGCACTTGTAAAATCAGTTTTTTCGCAAATTTAGTTAATACATCTTGTAGTAATTCCATTTGAATAAAACTAATTTGAGGATCAGATTTTTTACCTGTTTCACGGTTTACCCAACCATCTTTAACATTTAGACGAATATAAACAAATTGATTTTGCAAGAAAAAATGTCTAAATTTAAGATAATCTTCACTAAAAACTTTAAATTCAAAACTTTCTTCATAGCCTTCAAGAACAAAAGTTGCCCATCCTTTACCGTTTTTAGCCGTTCGATGTTGTACATTTGTAACGATTCCGCCTACTGAAATATTTTTTCCAATATGTTGGTTTAGGTTTTTTAAAGCTTCTAATTTGGAATTACAGAAATATTTCATTTCAAATTTGTAATCATCAAGCGGATGACCTGAAATATAAATTCCAACGACTTCTTTTTCTTTGGCGAGTTTTTCCATGGTACTCCATTCTTCGCAAGGAGGTACTTGAGGTTCAGCTATTTGCACATCAGAAGCTTCACCAAATAGACTTACTTGAGATGAATTTTCGTTTTCTTGAAATTTAGCACCATACCGAATAGCTTTTTCAAGAAATGTGATTCCGTCGCCTTCGTGATGAAAATATTGAGCCCGATGCGTTTCAGAAAATCCATCAAAACCACCTGCTAAAGCTAAATTTTCAAACGCTTTTTTGTTTGCAGCACGTAAGTCAATTTTTTTAGCTAAATCGAAAATGGATTTGTATTTTCCATCTTTTCTTTTTTCTACGATTGTTTCAACCGCACCAGCACCAACGCCTTTTATCGCCCCCATTCCGAAGCGAACCGCATAATGTTCGTTTACCGTAAATTTATAAAACGATTCATTTACATCTGGACCTAAAACAGCTAATCCCATGCGTTGGCATTCCTCCATAAAAAAGGAAACTTGCTTAATATCATTCATGTTATTCGAAAGTACCGCTGCCATATATTCTGCCGGATAATGTGCTTTTAAGTAGGCCGTTTGATAAGCAATCCATGCATAACAAGTGGAATGCGATTTGTTAAAAGCATAACTTGCAAAGGCTTCCCAATCTTTCCAAATTTTTTCAAGAATTACGGGATCGTGTCCTCTTAAAGCCGCTTGATCCACAAATTGAGGTTTCATTTTGTTCAATACTTCAATTTGTTTTTTACCCATTGCTTTCCGCAAAACGTCGGCATCACCTTTAGAAAATCCTGCTAATTTTTGGGAAAGTAACATTACTTGCTCTTGATAAACGGTGATTCCGTAGGTTTCTCCAAGATATTCTTCGCAGGCATCTAAGTCGTATTTTATTTCTTCTTCGCCGTTTTTTCTTCTTACAAACGAAGGAATGTACTCTAATGGCCCTGGTCTATAAAGTGCATTCATTGCAATTAAATCGGCAAAAACAGTTGGTTTTAAGTCCTTTAAATATTTTTGCATTCCTGGAGATTCATACTGAAAAACACCCACTGTTTCACCTCTTTGGAATAATTCATACGTTTTTAGATCATCAATTGGAAAATTATCGGGGTCTAAATCAATCCCTAAACGATATTTAACTAATTTTACAGTATCTTTAATAAGTGTTAAAGTTTTTAATCCTAAAAAGTCCATTTTTAATAAACCCGCACTTTCAGCTACAGAATTATCAAATTGCGTAACATACAAATCGGAATCTTTTGCAGTGGTTACGGGCACAAAATTCGTAATATCGCTAGGTGTAATAATCACACCGCAGGCATGAATTCCGGTATTACGCATGGAGCCTTCCAATATTTTTGCTTGTTGAATGGTTTCACCAGCTAAATCTTCCGCGTTTGCAATTTCAATTAGCTCTTTTACTTTTTCAAACTCATCAGAACGTAATGCTTTTTTGACATCATTTTCATCTTCAGCTAAAAAACGTGCCAAATTCCATTTCGAAGGCATCATTCCTGGAATTAATTTGGCAATTTTATCGGCTTCAAACAAGGGTAAATCGAGAACTCTTGCCGTATCTCTGATTGCTGACTTTGTAGCCATTTTACCGTAAGTAATAATTTGAGCTACTTGGTTTGAACCGTATTTTTTAATTACATAATCCATAACACTTCCCCTGCCTTCATCATCAAAATCGATATCGATATCGGGCATTGAAACCCGATCGGGATTTAAGAAACGCTCAAAAAGCAAATCATATTTAATGGGGTCAATATTTGTTATTCCCAAACAATAAGCCACCGCAGAACCTGCCGCAGAACCCCTTCCTGGACCAACAGAAACGCCCATATTTCTAGCAGCTGCAATAAAGTCTTGAACAATCAAGAAGTAACCCGGATAACCCGTTTTTTCAATAGTAACTAATTCAAAATCAAGACGTTCCTTTATTTCATCTGTTAAATTAGGGTATCTTTTTTCAGCTCCTTTATAGGTTAAATGCCTTAAGAATTTATTTTCACCTCTTTTGCCTTCATCAACATCATCTTCAGGCACTAAAAAATCAGTAGGAATATCAAATTTTGGAAGTAAAACATCGCGATACAAAGAATACACCTCAATTTTGTCCACAATTTCTTGAATATTAATAATTGCTTCAGGAAGATCCGCAAACAAATTTTTCATTTCATCAGACGATTTGAAATAATATTCTTGATTTGGCAAGCCATAGCGATACCCTCTACCCCTACCAATTGGTGTTGCTTGTTTTTCACCATCTTTTACACATAATAAAATATCATGTGCATTGGCATCTTCTTTTTTAATATAATAGGTATTATTTGTAGCAATAATTTTTACATCATGTTTTTTTGCGAAAGCTAATAAAGTGGTATTAACTCGGTTTTCATCTTCTTGCTTGTGTCGTAAAAGTTCAATATAAAAGTCGTTTTCAAAATTATTTTTCCACCAAATCAAGGCAGCTTCCGCCTGATTTTCGCCAACATTTAAAATTTTAGCGGGTATTTCACCATATAAATTTCCGGACAAAACAATTATGTCTTCTTTATATTTAAGTACTATTTCTTTATCAATTCTTGGCACATAGTAAAAGCCTGCTGTATAAGCAATTGAGGACATTTTGGCTAGATTATGGTAGCCTTTTTTGTTTTTTGCTAATAAAACAATTTGATATCCATTGTCTTTTTTTGATTTATCGAGATGATTTTCGCAGATATTGAATTCGCATCCAACAATTGGTTTTATTTCCGTTTCGGTTGGATTTTCGCCTTTTTCAATTCGTTCTTTATTTTTTGCAGCGGCACTTTTATTATGGTTTAAAACAGCACTTACGAAATGAAATGCACCCATCATATTTCCAGTATCCGTCATTGCAACAGCGGGCATTTGGTATTTTGCGGCAGCTTTAACCAAATCTGGAATTGCAATTGTGGATTGAAGAACAGAAAACTGCGTATGATTGTGTAAATGTGCAAAAACAGCTTCATTATATTCGGTTTTTGTTGAAGCTGAAATGTTTTGCTCTACTGCATTTTTTTCATTTTTTGAGAGCCGAATTCTAATTTCTTCAGATGCTTTTTTTAAATTAATGTGTTTAAGTCCAATTAATGGAATAGTTCCTGGATTTTTTTCACGGAAATTTCTAAAATATTCAGGTGTAACATCTAATTCATCTTTTGTGAAAATTTCTCTTTTAATTAATTCTAAAAAACAGCGCGTTGTTGCTTCCACGTCAGCGGTTGCATTGTGTGCTTCTGCAAAAGGTTGATCAAATAAATACTGATGCAATTCCGTTAATGTAGGAAGTTTAAATCGACCCCCTTTTCCACCAGGTAGTTTTAATAAAGTTGCCGTAATTTCTGTACAAGTATCTAAAACAGGCATTTTGGTTAAATCTGTAGCGATTTGTAATCTATGGAATTCACAACCAAGAATATTAACATCGAAACCTACATTTTGACCAACAATATATTTAGTATTTGAAAGTGCAATATTGAATTTCTCTAAAGCTTCCGCTAAAGAAACACCTTGCTCCACAGCTAATTCCGTTGAAATACCATGAATTCTTTCGGCATCATACGGAATATTATAGCCTTCTGGTTGTATCAAATAGTCTTGGTGCTCAATTAAATTTCCCATTTCATCGTGCAATTGCCATGCAATTTGAACACAACGTGGCCAATTGTTCGTATCGGTTAATGGAGCAGACCAACTTTTAGGTAATCCTGTAGTTTCGGTATCGAATATTAAATACATTTATATATGATTTTAGTGGAATCAAGCGTTCTTTTTGGTTGTTTACAAAAATAGATTATTTCTGTTAAACAACAATTGCATAATAAGTAGAATTTATATTTATTTATTAACAAAATCGTAAAGCGTTCATTATTAGCGATTAAAACAAAGCAATTTCAAATCCACATTTGTATTTCAATAAAAAAATAATTTTGTTTCAAAAGGGAATAAAAATAAAATTTGTTATATTTGCAAAAGCGAATAACGGTTTCAAAAAAAGGAAACTTGACTAAAAGAAAGAACATGATAACTTCAATTTCACAATTAGATGTAACAAAAAAATACACATATTCAGATTATTTGACGTGGCAATTTGATGAAATGGTCGAATTAATAAAAGGACAATTATTGCGAATGAGTCCTGCTCCTTCCCGCAGACATCAGTTAATTTCAGGAGTTTTATCGGGTGAGTTATATGCTTATTTGAAACACAAAAAGTGTCAAGTTTATGAAGCACCATTTGATGTTCGGTTATTAAAAAACAAGAAAGAAGCTTTTCATCAAATTGAAACCGTGGTGCAGCCTGATATTTGTGTGATTTGTGATTTAGAAAAGTTAGATGATTTTGGGTGTTCCGGGTCGCCAGATTTTATTATTGAGATTGTTTCAAAAACCTCTAAAAAGCGAGATTATCATGATAAATATGATTTGTACGAAGAAAATGGTGTTTTAGAATATTGGATTGTTGATCCGGAAGGAAAAACGGTTGATGTGTTTGTTTTAGAAAATGGAAAATATGAGCAAAGAGGCAATTTTTTCACTCCAAAAGACAGCATAACTTCGGTTGTTTTGCCTGATTTTGTGATTTTATGGGATGATATTTTTAGAGAATAAACGTGATTTTTACGGTATACCAACTATAAAATAGCCCCTTTTACTTGTTCTTTTTTGAGAATTTTCAATTGAAATACTTATTTTTTTTAACTGACAATTGATAAAGTGCCTAAAAAAACCTCCCTACCCCCGATTGTAGCGGTTTCCCCCGAAAAAATAAAAATAGGGCTTTGCCCGTTCCAAAAAAAAAAAAATCGGGGAAATAGCGGAAAGCGGGAAAATGGATTCCAAAAATGCCCAAGCCATTCGGTTCAAAAAAGAATAGTATTATTTTATAGATCAATATTTTCAGGAATCCAAAGGTGTTTTTCTAAATTGATAATTTGATTGTCTTTGATTTTAATTCCTTCATTTTCAAGAAGTTGTTGCATTAAATTTGTTCCATCAAAATGGTGTTTACCTGTTAATAATCCCATTTTATTCACAACTCGATGCGCAGGAACATCGGGTAAATTATGAGATGCATTCATTGCCCAGCCCACCATTCTTGCGGATTTTGCCGTTCCTAAAGCCTTTGCGATTGCTCCATAAGTTGTTACTTTTCCTTCAGGAATTTGTTGAACTAAAGCGTACACCTTTTCAAAAAAAGAACTATTTTTATTTTCCGTTTTCACGATTGAACAAACATTTTATAAATAGAAGTTACCGCAACAATACCTGTTAAAAAAGCAATTAGAAAATTGATATTATTAACAATAAAAGTCAATTTATGTTCGATTTTTTTGAAAAAAGTAGCATAAAGATAGAAGACAAAATAGGTTCCAAAAGCGGCACCGAGAGCAAATAACGGAATTGTAATTTGATTATAAACAAACAGATTTTTGGAGGCTAAGGTTAAGGTTGTAAAGGCATAATAAGGAATTGCAAACATATTAAAAGCCGAAAGCGTGATTCCGTAAAGGAACGTATTTTTGGTTTTTTTGAGGGTTACTTCTATTTTTTTTTGTTTTTTAGCCCTTAATCCCATTAGTAAAAACGCGATTGTTAATCCAATAAAAATAAATGTTCCAATTTTTTTTAATCCTTCACTAAAAACAGGATTTTGATCGAGGAATTTGGCAAAAAATGTTCCTAAAAAACTTTGCACAAACACGATTATCACGGCTCCGAGGGCAAATTTGAGGGCTTCCTTTTTGTTTTCTTGAATACTCAATTTTGCAATTGTCATATTCAGCATTCCGGGAGCAATAATTCCGACAACAGCAATAATGAGGCCTAAAAATACGGCTGAAATGTATATCATAAGATTGTTTTTGACAAATTTCGTTTTTTTTTATTTAATTTTATGTAACAAATATTACTTTATTTTAAATTGAATGTAGGTAATTGGTTTGTTTACTTCTAAATACTGACTTTCATAAAAAGTTTGAATGCTTGTAACTTCCTCAGGAGCACCTTCGTTTTTATATATATTATGGTTCGCATAAAGCACTTCATGACCTGCACCGTGGAGCAAACCTAAAGTATAACCATGCATAAATTCGGAATCGGTTTTTAAGTGCATTAATCCATCTTTTTTAAGAATTTTTTTATAATTTTCTAAAAAATCAGCATTCGTCATGCGGTGTTTGGTGCGTTTATATTTGATTTGAGGATCTGGAAAAGTAATCCAAATTTCATCGATTTCATCTTTTTCAAAACAATGCGTAATTAATTCAATTTGTGTTCGAATAAAACCTACGTTGTTTAAATTTGTTTCCATTGCTGTTTTTGCTCCACGCCAAAATCGAGCACCTTTTACATCAATTCCAATGAAATTTTTATTTGGAAATTTTTGGGCCAAACCTACTGAATATTCGCCCTTTCCGCAGCCTAATTCGAGGACAATTGGATTGTTATTTTTGAAGAAATCTGAGTTCCATTTTCCTTTTAATTGCAATTGATTGGAGATAACTTCTTCTCTAGTTGGTTGAATTACATTTGAAAAAGTTTCATTTTCACGGAATCTTTTGAGTTTATTTTTACTTCCCACTTTAATTTTTTTTGCAAAATTACTGAAATATTATCAAATGAAATAATCTTTTTATAATGTTTCAATAACATTTACGGAAAAACAAAGTATTAAATTTGTTAAAAAGTTTTATTTTGAAAAAAAGAAAAATAGAAGTAGTGGTGCTTTCAGACGTTCATTTGGGAACTTATGGATGTCATGCCAAAGAATTGGTACATTATTTAGACTCCATAAATCCTAAAATTTTAATATTGAATGGAGATATTGTGGATATTTGGCAATTTCGGAAATCGTATTTTCCTTCGAGTCATTTGAATGTGATTAAAAAAATCATTTCGATGAGTACTAAAGGAACAAAAGTGTATTATATTACGGGTAATCATGATGAATTTTTGCGAAAATTTACTGATTTGCATTTGGGAACGATAAGTTTAGTCAATAAATTAACATTAGAATTAGATGGTAAAAATGCATGGATTTTTCATGGCGATGTTTTTGATGCCTCGATAAAACATGCAAAATGGTTGGCAAAATTAGGAGGTTGGGGTTATGATATATTAATTTTGATTAACCGATTGATAAATTGGGTTTTGGCAAAATTCAATAAAGCACCTTATTCCCTTTCTAAAAAAATCAAGAACAATGTAAAATCCGCAGTAAAATACATCTCAAATTTTGAAGATGTTTGTGTGGAATTAGCCATTGAAAATGATTTTGATTATGTAATTTGTGGCCATATTCACGAACCAAAAATAGAGAAAATCGTGACTATAAACGGGAGTACAACTTACTTAAATTCAGGCGATTGGATTGAAAATTTAACTGCTTTGGAATATCAAAAGAAGTGTTGGACTTTGTATAAACATGATATAACGAAAAAACATCAAGAGGAAGAAAAATTAGTTGAAAACGAGCATAATTTAACACAAGAGTTTATTGCACTTCTAAAAAAATAGCGTACTTTTATACCTTATTATTTTGCTTTATAAAAGCCGTAAATTATGAAGAAAAATATTTTAGTCGCCCCTTTAAATTGGGGTTTAGGTCATGCCACACGGTGCATCCCTATTATTAATGCTTTGAAAGAGCATGATTTTGAGCCCATTATTGCTTCAGATGGTGCAGCTTTGGAATTATTAATAAAAGAATTTCCCGAATTGCAAACCTTTGAATTACCGAGTTATAATATTACTTATTCGGCAAAAGGTTCCAATTTTAAATGGAAATTATTGTTCCAAATGCCAAAAATGTTTCGGGCAATTCATAATGAACGTAAAATTATTGAAAAAATCATTGAAAATTATGCCATTCAAGGGGTGATTTCTGATAATCGATTAGGTGTTTTTTCAAAAAAAGTGCCTTCGGTTTTCATCACCCATCAGTTGCAAGTTCTTTCTGGAACAACTTCATTTCTTACCACATTTATTCATAAATTATATATAAAAAAATATCGTTATTGTTGGGTTCCTGATGTTGATAAAACGCCTAATTTGTCTGGAAAATTAGGGCATCTAAAAGAAACAATAAACAATATCTTTTACATTGGTCCAATAAGCCGATTGCATAAAAAAGAATTACCGAAAAAATATGATGTAATGGTTATTTTGTCAGGTCCAGAGCCTCAACGAACTATGCTCGAAAATCGATTAATTTTAGAATTAAAAACGGCTCCAAAAAAGATACTTTTTATAAAAGGAATTATAGAAAATGAGCAGCGAATATGGCAAGAAAAATCCATAACTTTTGTTAATTTCATGAACGCTGAACAATTAGAAAATGCATTTAATGAGAGCGAAATTCTTATTTGTCGATCTGGATACACAACCGTAATGGATATTTCAAAATTGGGAAAAAAAGTGTTTTTCATTCCCACTCCAGGTCAATATGAACAAGAATATTTAGCCCAAAAATTTGAATCCGAAGGTATAGCTCCTTTTTGTAATCAAGATAATTTTAAAATTTCAAAGCTAGAAAGAGTGCCTCTTTACAAAGGATTTACACACTTAAAATTTGAAACACCTTGGAAAAAAATGTTTAAGGTTTTTGAGTGAAAAGTTATTTGTAATGTTCATAAAACTTATTGGAAAACACTTCGTTTGGGTCATATTTTAATTTTAATTTAAAAAACTCCGCTGCTTTTGGATATGATTTTCGCATCATTTCACGATTTATATGCAAACGATAGGGTAAATAATAAGTACCTTCTTGTTCTAATGCAACGCCTACCAATTTTTTAGTAAGTACTTGCATTGCTTTTTCTTGAGCTTCTGTTTTCTTTTGGTTAAAAAGTAATACAAAGCCAAAAACGGGTTCATTAGCATAAGCAAGAAAACTATCATTGTCCTGCTGTACACCACGTATTGTGATATTTAATAAATCAATTTCTGAATTTTTTAATATTGGTTTTATAGCATTTATGTATTCCATGAAATTGCGTTCCGGAATAAAATATTCATGTAATAAATCGGTTGATTTTTTGTCTTTATTTTCAATTAACGAAACGGGGTCGTTTATCAATTCATTTCTTGAATATATGGTGTTTTGAGATAATTTATTTGAACTTGTTTCCAAATCCCATCTCAAACGCTTTCCGTATTCGTTGTTAGTACTTCCTCTAAATACTAATCGTTCTGCTTCAGTACTTTTTCCTTTTTTTAAAGGCGGAATTACGGCTTCAATTTCTTCAAAATAATTCAAAGTTGCCTCTTCCAAAAAGTTTTTATTTGAAATGCGAAGTCGCCCAAAAACCAAATCAACCTTCGGATTTGAAGCAATGTGTTTTTTATAATACGCAAGATAATCTTCAGGCTTCAACTGCAAATGTTTAAATTGCAACGCTTTATTGTCCACAACTTTTAAATTTACATCTAAAATAATTCCAAACAAACCATAGCCCCCAAGGACTAATCGAAATAATTCGATGTTTTCTGTTCTACTGCATTTTTTTATTGTTCCATCTTCTAGCATTATCGTAAAGGACTGCACACTTGCTGCTAATGGCGGTAAATCTTTTTGCCATCCGTGTCCATTCACACTAATGGAACCTCCAATTGAAAAAGAGCTGAAGGCTTGCATAATTGCAATGGATTTTCCGTATTGCTCCAGATAATGTATAGCCTCTTCCCACAACGCTCCTGAACCAATTGTAAGGCAATTTGTTGTCTTATCAAAATACATTTCTTTATAAGGTAACATATTAATACTAATTCCTTTTGGTGCAATGGTATGACCTCCCATACTGTGTTTTGCACCACCAAGAGCAATTTTTAACCGTTTTGCTTTTGCATACAACAAAATTTTTCGTAATGCTGCTTCAAGTTCTTTTTTTGTAGATGGAGCATTGAAAACAGTATCAATTGCTGTTTGGTTCAATTCACTTGCATCATTAATGTAGCCTTTTGGGGTTTCAACTGTGATATTTTCTTCGCTAAGCTTTGTTTTAACAATATGAAATACTGGAACTAAAACAATAATAAGTACTGAAAGTACAAAAAACCAAACCATTTTTTTCCTAAACATGCCTGATAAATTAGTTGATTACAAATTTATAGTTTTTGTTGCATAAATTGCTGTTATTTTTTCTTTTTTTTTATACTTTTACAAAAAAAAATTAACAACACATGAATACCTTTCCATCGGATATCGAAATTGCCCAAAATGCTACTTTAAAACACATTAAAGAAATCGCAAATAAACTTACCATTTCAGAAGATGATTTAGAATTTTACGGAAAATATAAAGCTAAATTACCGCTTCATTTACAAAATTCAAACCCAAAAGGAAAACTGATTTTGGTTTCCGCTATGTCGCCCACAAAATATGGTGAAGGGAAAACCACTATGTCTATTGGGCTAACTGATGGACTAAATTATATTGAAAAAAACACAATTGCTGTTTTGCGTGAACCATCATTAGGACCCGTTTTTGGATTAAAAGGAGGTGCCGCAGGTGGTGGTTATGCTCAAGTTGTTCCTATGGAAGACATAAATCTACATTTCACTGGGGATTTTTCTGCCATTGAAAAAGCCAATAATCTCCTTGCCGCAATTATTGATAACACGCTTCAAAATTCAAAAAGTTCATTGCAACTTGACCCAAAATCGATTGCATGGAAACGCGTTATGGATATGAACGACAGATCGTTACGCCAGATTATTGTTGGTGTAGGTGCTAAAGCAAATGGCACAATGCGTGAAGATGGTTTCAACATCACTCCGGCTTCAGAAATTATGGCAATTCTTTGTTTAGCAAAAGATATTGAAGATTTAAAACTTCGTTTAGGTGCTATTTATATAGGAAAAACTTTAGATGGTAAAGCCGTTTTTGCTAGAGAATTAAAGGTTGTTGGTGCAATGGCAGCCTTGTTGAAAGATGCCATTAAACCTAATTTAGTACAAACCATTGATGGAAATCCTGCTATTTTGCATGGTGGGCCTTTTGCTAGTATTGCACAGGGTACAAATACCGCAATTGCAACCAAAATGGGGCTTTCACTTGCTGATTTCGTGGTAACTGAGGCGGGTTTTGGTGCTGATTTAGGTGCTGAAAAATTCTTGCATATCAAATGTGAACAAACAGGCTTGAAACCAGATGCCGTAGTTCTTGTTGCCACCATTAGAGCCTTAAAACATCATGCTGGACTTACTTCAGATTCTTTTGCAGAAGAAAATTGTGATGCCATCAAAAAAGGATTTTGCAATTTAGAAAAACACATCGAAAACATGCAAAAATTCGGACTAAACCCTGTTGTTTGTATCAATGCTTTTCCAACAGATACACAAGCGGAATATGATACACTGATAAAACTTTGTCTTTCTAAAAATGTAAATGCCGTTGTGAGTACTGCTTTTTCTGAAGGTGGAAAAGGTGCTGCCAAATTGGCTCAAACCGTTATTGATGAATTGAATAAAAACGAAAATAACTACCAACCTTTATATCAAAAAACAGATAGTATTACGGATAAAATAACCACAATTGCAACTGAAATTTATGGTGCAACTTCTGTAAATTTATCCGCCAAAGCGAAAACACAACTAAAAATGATCGAAAATTTAGGTTTTGGACATTTCTCAATTTGTATGGCAAAAACTCCAGCAAGTTTTTCTGATAATGAAAAATTAATTGGTCGCCCTTCTGATTTTGAAGTAACAGTTCGTGAATTTGAAATTGCTTCGGGAGCTGGATTTATTGTACCGCTTTTAGGTGATGTTATGCGAATGCCAGGTTTACCAGCACTTCCAAATGCAGCGTTAATTGATATTGATGCAAACGGAGTAATTACGGGATTATCTTAAAAAAATAATTATATTTTATAAGAAAAAAGGTTGTCTTATTATTTATATTGAATCCATTTGGCTACAACCAATTTCAATCCAATATAAATTTTAGACAACCTTTTTTTAAATTTTAGATGATTAACATGGCGTCACCATACGAATAAAAACGGTATTTTTCTTCTATCGCTTCTTTGTATGCTTTCACCATTAAATCGTGCCCACAAAATGCTGAAATCATCATTAATAAAGTAGATTTTGGGGTATGAAAATTGGTAATCATAGCATCGGCAAGGCTAAATTCATACGGAGGAAAAATAAATTTATTTGTCCAGCCTGTATAAGGATTTAAGGTTTTTAATGACGAAACCGATGTTTCCATTGCTCGCATTGCAGTTGTTCCAACACAGCAAATTCTTTTTTTGTTTAATTTTGCAGCATTGATGATATCACAAGCTTCTTGTGTAATTTTCATTTCTTCTGAATCCATTTTATGTTTGGACAAATCCTCAACTTCAACTGGATTAAACGTTCCTAAACCTACATGTAATGTAACCTCTGCGAAGTTAATACCTTTGATTTCTAGTCTTTTAAGTAGGTGTTTTGAGAAATGCAATCCCGCTGTTGGAGCCGCAACTGCCCCTTCTTCTTTAGCATAAATGGTTTGATACCGTTCCGCATCTTCGGGTGTTACTTCCCTTGTGATGTATTTTGGAATTGGCGTTTCACCAAGTTCAATTAATTTTGCACGAAAATCCGTATATGAACCATCAAAAAGGAATCGTAAAGTTCTTCCTCTTGAGGTGGTATTGTCAATTACTTCGGCAACTAATGAATCGTCATCGCCAAAATATAATTTATTTCCAATTCTAATTTTTCGGGCAGGATCAACTAAAACATCCCAAAGGCGTTGATCTGCATTTAATTCTCTTAATAAAAAAACTTCAATTCTTGCTCCAGTTTTTTCTTTATTTCCATATAATCTAGCAGGAAAAACTTTAGTATTATTAAGAACCATTACATCACCGTCATCGAAATAATCAATTACATCTTTGAACATTTTGTGTTCGATAGTTCCTGTTTTTCGGTTAATTACCATCAATCGGGATTCGTCACGATTTTCTGTTGGAAATTCTGCTAATAGTTCTTCTGGTAAATGGAAATGAAAACGAGATAATTTCATGGATTACAAATTTATTAATTAAAATTTTAGCTGTTTAAGTTTTGATTATTCTTAAATCATTAAAATTCAGTCTGCAAATATACGATTTTCAAATAGGCGTTGTCAAGTTTTTAGCGGTCTATTTTTGTTGTTCCAGAAATTTTTATGCTTTTTCTAACAAAATTTATGCTTTTTTAGGATAAAATTTGATTTTTTGGTTCCAATTTTTTATCTTAAAACTTTTTTATAGCGCTTTCAGATAGTTTCAATTTCCTAAAATTGCAGTTTAATTATCCCTTTTTACGAATGTTTAAAAACCATTCTATGTTGTTATTTTATTTCTTCTAAACAGGCCACTTCTTTAAAATCGTTCCAAAAATTAGGATAGGATTTAGAAACTACATTCGCATTTTCGATTTTTATGGGGACTAGTAGTGCTAAAGGTGCAAAAGCCATAGCCATTCGATGGTCTTGATAGGTTGCTATTGCACAATTTGTATTTATTTTTGTATCTTTTTCAAGAAAAAGACTGTTTTCGTTTGTGTTTATATAGCCTCCTAATTTTGTAATTTCATTTTGTATTGCAAGTAATCGATCTGTTTCCTTAATTTTTAGAGTATGTAAACCTGTTAAATGACATGAAATTTTGAGTCCAAAACAAGTTACAACAATTGTTTGAGCAATATCAGGAGCATTTATTAAATCATAAGAAAAAGAAGCTATTTCTAAAGTCTTTTCTTTTGAAATAGTGATGTTACCATCAGAATTAAAAGTAGTAAAAACTCCAAATTGTTCATAGATTTCACTCAAAATTGCATCGCCTTGACGACTATTTATTTTATAACTACTTAGCACTATTTTTGTACCAACGTTTGAAAGTGCCACAACAGAATACCAATAAGAAGCTGAAGACCAATCACTTTCAACCGTAATTTTTTTAGCGTTAATTTGTTGTAACGTATTGACAATGATTTTATTACCGTCAAATTTTGCCTCCACCCCTATTTCGTTTAACAATGCTAAAGTCATTTCAATATACGGACGAGAAGTTATTTCTCCATCTAAAATAAGAATTAATCCATTCTTTAATTTTGGTGCAATTAATAAGAGTGCAGAAATATATTGACTACTTACATTTGCAGGGAGTAAAATGCTGTTCTTTTCCAGCTCAGTTCCTGTAATTTTCAAGGGAGGAAAACCTTCATTTTCCAAATATTCAATTTTCGCACCTAAAGTTCTCAAGGCATTAACCAAAATTTCCACCGGGCGTTCTTTCATTCTTGAGGAGCCTGTCAAAATTACTTCTGTATCAATTTGTGTAGCAAAATAAGCGGTAAGAAAACGCATCGCAGTCCCAGCATGATGAATATCAAGTAGTTGCAAACTATTTGGATTATTTCTAACTTGCAAAATTGCCTTTGTCATCACGTCAGAATCATCAGAATTAGATTCATTTTCGATGGTCAATTCAGGATACAAAGCTTGCAACACCAACAAACGGTTTGTTTCTGATTTGGAACCAGTTATAAACAATTTTATACCCTTTTTTTGGGTAGCAACTGCTCTTTTATCAAGTTGTAGAAGCATTGAAAATCATAATTTATCGGTTAATTTTTTGTTATTATGATGTCTGTCATGATCTCGATTAGCTTTTAAATCCATTTTTTTATCAAAAGCGGCTTGCAAATCAATTCCCGTTTGATTTGCTAAACAAAGTACTACAAAAACAACATCCGCTAATTCCTCGCCTAAATCTTTGTTTTTATCAGATTCTTTTTCGGATTGTTCGCCATATCGTCTTGCAATTATTCGAGCCACTTCTCCAACTTCCTCTGTGAGTTGGGCCATGTTTGTAAGTTCATTAAAATAGCGAACTCCGTGTTCTTTTATCCAATTATCAACATCTAATTGGGCGTTTTTTAGGTTCATAATTTTTATTTTTTTTGAGTAAATCTAGGCATAATATAAACTTGTAAAACAGCCATTGCTATTCCAAATAAAAGGGTTTGCAACCACCATCTTGTTCGGGTTAAAGGCACTTCCATGATATAAACTACAATACCATAAAGGGAGCCATTTATTAAGATTGAAAATAAAAATTTTTTAATTTGTGGATTCATTTATTTTTTTTGTAAAAGTAATTATTTTTTTTTCTTTAGCACAATTTTTTCACCTTCTTTATTGACAATTTCCTTGAAAAATGATTTCAACATTTCATAATCAGCGGCTTCTAAAATACTAGCATTAATATCAAAACTTGATGAAATTTGAAGCATTCCATTGGTTTCACTACCTTTAAAACTATAATTTATTTCTGCTCCATTTGTCTGTAATAGAAGTGGTTGCGGAAAAGTTTCTACTTCATAATCATCTGGAATCTTAACAGAAATTGTATAATTATTCTTTTGAATATAATCAAATTCAATTGGGAAATTTCTTGTTTCTGATTGAAAAGGGTTTTCATCCATCCCTAAAAATAAAAGAGGCGAAACATATAATTTATCTCCTATTATTTCAATGGCATTATCGCTTGTAAAACTAAAATTCACTTGTGTCGGTTTGCCCGTTTCTTTTTTGAAAGTTGCTTGTTCAATTTCAATAGTTTCATATTTTTTTACTAAATTTTCTTGTAGCGTTTTTTCTGATAAATCTGAATATTTTGATTTAGCCAAATACGCATGATACGCATCTGCAGTTTCTCTAAATTTTCCTTCAATTGAAGTATTATCAACAATTTTAGCTAATATTGTAATTGATTTTGTTGAATGTTTTTCGGGATCTAAATAGATTGATACCGATTCACCTTTTGGAAGGAGTAATTTCCCTTCCCAATTCAATGTTTTTATAGGAATAATATTAGGAACGGTGTTCTTGCTTGAAGCATCTAATAATATTTGATTTGGTGAACCATTGATTCTTACAGCTGCAATTACATAATTAAAAGCAGAACGACTTGGAAAAACAGGTATGCCGTTATCTCTTGTACTCAGAATTACAGGGTTAGCATTCAATCCGGCATGTCGAAGCATCGCAACAAGCATCAAATTAATATCGGCTGTGTTTCCTACTTTTTGTTTAAATGCTTTTTTTACGCCTAAATCACAATAAATACTCTCTTTTTCGTTCCAATTCATGTTTTTTTGAACAAATTCGAACAAAATAGTCATCTTTTCGGTATCGCTCATGGTTTTGTTTATCAATGCACCAACTTCGTCTTCATAATACGACCGGAATTCTAATTGTCCTCCAAAATCAGGATTATCATAAATGGTTTTTGCAACGTCTGCCCAACTTAAAGAAAAGTTTTTTGAGGGCTTCGTTTTGTATTCAATTGCAGCTAATTCGTATTTCAAAATCGAAGTATAATTTGAGATATTTTTAACAAATTCTTCCTCTTTCTGTCCCGGAATATTGCTTGCAGTGTAGGTATATTTGATGCTATTGAAATCATTTCCAGGTACTACTTTTTCATCTATCAAGATTTTTTCAAACCCCGAAATAACAGTTCTATATTTAAGAATTTCAGGAATATAGGTTTGATATTCTACATAATTCACAGGAATTTTATATTGAAAAACCCAGTCCCTAAAATTATGAACGTAAGGTGAAACTATTTTGTAGCTATATTCAATAATCGAACCTTCTTTTACATTTGGAAACGTTATTTTTTTCACAGACCAATTTTCCGTAGCTTCTTCTTTAAATTGACTTTCTGATTTTAATTTTGTTTTTTCAACTTTATCGCCTACTAAATTATAGGTGTACGCATCTGAAATAAATACTTTTTCACTGCCGCTTCCGCCTGTATAATAAGAAACTTTTTGATCGGCTAATCCCAATCCTTCTTTTTTATAGATTTTTATCTTAAAGAAAACTTCTGTAATCAATTCAAATGAACCTTCATTCGTTAAATTAAAGGTCGTTTTTCCAGTTTTAAACAAAACTGCTCCTAAAGCTGAAGTGTCTTTCGGGTGTGTTTTCTCTTTTAATTCATCTGCTGTAACGGCTCCTAATTTGTATTTTTGTGAAAGTCCAATTTGACAAATTAATAAAAACAAAAGGCTGATTTTTAATTTCATGGTTAATGGTTTTTATGGTTTTGTTATTACTACTATTTTACTGTTTTCTGCTCGGGCAATTTGATCTCTAAATTTTCGATAACTTTCAAATTTTTGAGCTTCATAAAAACCACTTTTTATTACTAATTTTCGCTTATAAATTAAGCTGCCATTTACTTCAGAAACACTTGCAACATAAGTCCCGAATTCCGATTCAAACTTCTGAATTTCTGGTAATGCCTCAGCTTGTAAATTACTTGGAAGCGAAATGATTGACTCGTCTTCCATACAATAACCGCGATCTATTTGAAAGGGTATTTTTCGGTCTTTGTTTTTCTTCGGAACAAATGCTACTTGATTTACACTATTTAATGGTAAAATAATTTTGTCCTGAACTTTTTTTACAAAATCTTCCGCATTAAATTGAATGTTTTCAGTAAATTCAAATTGTGAAGATGCATCTTTAAAATCAGTTTTTGTAAATTTTTTATTATTTATTGTGCTAAAAAAAGCATTGTAATAATCCTTTACATCTTCTGGTTTTTTGGTCTTCAAAGCCAATTTCTCATCATAAACAATACCACTTGAAACTATTTTAACTTCACACGACATACTATTATCGGGATTTAAAACCACTTTAGAATGTGTTTTTTGTAAATTTTGTTCGTTTAAATAAGAGGCTGTTTTAACAATTTTTGATTCATTTTCAGAAATAATCAACACTTTTCGGTCATCTGTAAAATCTCCCTGAAAGCCAAATGGCATGGTCTGACTCGTACATTCTAACCACGTGATTTTCTGATTATTAGGAATACCTAAAATAGCATGAGTGCCCTGCATTGAAACAAAATCTTCAGTAATATCTCGCTTTTCTGACCCTGAATACACCAAAGAATAATAGGAAGGAATATTAAAAACCTTTAATAAACTTCGAGTGTAATTTGTTAAGGCTTTACAATCACCATAGCCCAACCGATCAACGTCTTTGGCGAGCATTGGTTTCCAGCCGCCAATTCCCAATTGAATACTAACATATCGGGTTTTACTTTGCATATACTCGTAAATAATTTTAGCTTTTTTCATTGGATCGGTTTCTGTTCCAATCAATTGAGCAATTGTATTTATGGTTTCAACTGGAATTTCTTCTGTTTCTTTCAACAACTTATCATAGATCCATTTTCCATACAAATTCCAGCTTTCAGCAATACCCAAAACACCTTCATACTGAAACGCATCTAAGCCAAATAAAACGGAAGGTAAAAAAGTAGTCATTTTTGCTGCCATCTCTTCACTACGAAGGGCTTTAAAATTTTGAAACGTAAATGAAATTTTACCTTTTTCTTCTTTTTTATCTAAATTATAGTTAAATGGAATTTCTTTATACTTAAATCGTACGTTTTCACCATATTGAACGGTTATACTTGAATGAATAACACTTAAAAAATAGGAATCAACAGGCATCCAAGTGGGTAAAAAAGCAGTCGTTGAGCTACTAATTTCACTTTCGTAAATCATCGTGAACGGATAGGAAACAGGCGTATATTCTAAAAATAAAACACGAACATCAGTCGCTATAGAACCTTGACTAACAGCTTGTTCTGTAAAATCTTTTCTCCGAATTCGCTTAATTTCTTTCCCAGAAGCATTGTAAATTGTACCTTCAATAGATTTTACAGTTCTTGATTTATCAAAATATTCAACTGTTTCTAAATTTCTTAATCCTAATTCATTGTAAACAGTTATCACCCGATATTTTGTTATTCGCATACTTTTTTCTGTCGGAATTTCAACAAGGATTCGTTCTGTTTTTACAATAGCATTTGCATTTTCAGTTAAGCTATCGGGATAAGTTGCTATAAATGAGTCTTGTGCAAAAATAACAAACGAAATTTGCAGTAAAATTGCCGTAAAAACTGATTTCATTGGTTGTGTTTTAGATATTAAGCTACAAATATATATATTTTTTTTAAAAAACATACTTTTTTAGAATTTTTTTTGTCCGATTTATATATTTTTTTTTGATTTTTTTGGGCATTCCCTTTCAGGTCGGGCTATCCACTATATCTCCCAATGGATAAAATCAAGGACTACGTCCGTTGCTTTTTACCATTGGGAGGATGCCGTTCCTATCCCTAATGCAAACCCGGTTTCAGTAGCAATTTATATTCTTTTATTCGTAAAATTAAGTATATCAGTAGCTTTTATTAAATCATTGAAATTGTAACTAATTAGTTTAATTACGGTCTGCTGAAAAAGGAATACACTCATAAACTGAACTATTTTATTTTTTTAAAAGCCACGGATTAAAGG
>Ga0247722_10000398_pt1 | contig 27260 bp, 21 predicted proteins | sample MSEWelMarce3H_FC_FD_189094 | JGI IMG/M metagenome (GOLD analysis project Ga0247722, IMG submission 189094) | Subsurface sediment microbial communities from gas well in West Virginia, United States - MSEEL Well Study Marcellus 3H_FC | ecosystem: Environmental > Terrestrial > Deep subsurface >... | reverse complement strand
ATATATCATTTTTTGATACTGATTTTGACAATTCATCTTTTGCATCTTTTATCTCAATAAAAAAATTGTTATTTGGACTTGGATGTAGTTTTGACATTTTTTAATAGTGTATTTATTTATTATATTAAACATTACTTTATATTATTACTTCAAATATAATAATAAAATTATACTTGAAGTAAAATTAATTAATAATAGCGAATTAATAATAGCGAATTAATAATAGCGAATTAATAATAGCGAATTAATAATATTCAATGAAATAAATTTAAACAGTAGCTGTCAAAGAATAGTATCACCGATTTTAAAATGAGTGAAACAAATATTGGACTTATGTCTAGAAGAGAAATGGTAGAAGAAGAAAAGGAAATGCGCGTGAAAAAGAGAGACGGAACATTTCAAAATATTGCATTTGATAAAATTCTGAATCGCGTAAAAAATCTGGGAAAAATGGCAGCAATTACTTCAATTAATTATTCGTCTCTAATTATCAAAGTGATTGACCAGCTGTATGACGGAATATCTACGACAAAAATTGACGAGCTAACTGCGGAACAGTGCGCCACTTTGTCCACACTGCATCCCGATTATATAACCCTTGCCAGTTACATTACTGTATCCAACAATCATAAAAATACGAGCGACTCGTTTTACGACGTCATGAAAACACTTTATGAAAATAAAAACGGCAAATTTGTTCAGTCACCCCTGGTTTCTCATGAACTTATGAAGGTCGTTACCGAGTATAAAGATGTGTTTGAAAGTATGATACAGTATAGGCGCGACTACTTGATTGAATATTTCGGATTTAAAACGCTGGAATACTCGTATTTAATGAAAATAAATGGAAAAATTATTGAACGCCCGCAGCACATGTGGTTGCGCGTTGCGATAGGCATACACGGCGACGACCTGAAACGAATCAAAGAAACGTATGACCTAATGTCCCAAAAATATTTTACGCACGCAACACCGACGCTGTTTAATGCGGGAACGCTGTGCCCGCAACTCAGTTCGTGTTACTTGATTGCCATGGAGGAGGACAGTTTGAGCGGAATTTTCAACACGTTGAGTGATTGCGCGCACATATCAAAATGGGCGGGTGGAATTGGGCTTCACATTCACAACATTCGAGCCAAAGGCAGTTTAATTGCCGGAACCAATGGGGCTTCAACGGGAATTGTTCCCATGTTGCGCGTGTTTAACAGCACGGCGCGGTATGTTGACCAGGGCGGTCGTCGCAACGGCAGTTTTGCAATTTATTTGGAGCCGTGGCATGCGGACATTTGCGATTTTTTAGAGTTGAAAAAGAATCACGGAGACGAGGAACTGAAAGCGCGCGATTTGTTTTATGCGCTGTGGATTCCGGATTTGTTCATGAGAAAGGTAAAGGCAAACGAGGAGTGGTGCTTGTTTTCTCCGAGCGAGTGTCCCGGTCTGTCAGACATGTGCGGAAACGATTTTGATTCCTTGTATCATCATTACGAAAGCGAAAAACGAGAGAAAGGCAAGATTAATGCGAGAGATTTGTGGTTTAAAATTTTGGACAGTCAAATGGAAACCGGAACGCCGTATTTGTTGTATAAAGATGCGTGCAATAAGAAATCGAATCAGCAGAATTTGGGAGTGATTAAGAGTTCCAATTTATGCTGCGAAATCATTCAATATTCTGATGATACTGAAACTGCCGTATGCAATTTGGCAAGCATTGCGTTGAATCGATTTGTTAAACTTGCGGCGGATTCAGAACCCTGTTATGATTTTGAAGCGCTGCATGCGGTAACGAAAATTGTAACCTACAACTTGAATCGAATTATTGATATTAATTATTACCCTACGGAGAAAACGAGAAGGAGCAACTTGCGCCATCGTCCCATTGGAATTGGAGTGCAAGGGCTGGCCGATGTTTTTATGATGATGAATTGTGCGTTTGCTGATAATCGAGCGAAGGAGCTAAATAAACAAATATTCGAAACCATGTATCACGCGGCGCTGGAGTCGTCTGTGGAACTTGCGAAATTGCACGGACCGTATGAAACATTCGAAGGGTCGCCTGCATCCAAAGGCGTTTTACAGTTTGACATGTGGGAATACGATCCCGGAACCACGCGCTATGACTGGACCGCGTTAAAAGCATCGATCGTTGAGCACGGGCTTCGAAACTCGTTACTGCTTGCACCCATGCCGACCGCAAGCACGTCGCAAATTCTTGGAAACAATGAAGCGTTTGAACCGATTACGAGCAATATTTACACAAGAAGAACGATGGCGGGCGAATTTATAGTGATGAACAAGTATTTGATGCGCGAACTTATTGACGCGGGGCTTTGGAACGAGCGGCTAAAGAACAATATTATTGCCAATCGCGGAAGCGTGCAACATTTGACGCAACTAAGCGAACATGTGCGCAACAAGTATAAGACGGTTTGGGAGATACCGATGAAGGATGTAATTGACATGTCGGCGGATCGAGCGGTATTCATTTGCCAGAGTCAGAGTTTGAATTTGTGGATGGAGGAGCCGAATTACAAGTCGCTGACATCGATGCACTTTTATGCTTGGCAAAAAGGGCTAAAAACGGGGCTTTATTATTTGCGAAGGAAGCCGAAGCATCAGGCGCAGCAGTTTACGATTGAGCCGCCTTCAACGAATGCGGAAAACAATGATGAAAATAATGGCAATCTTCAATTTCTTCAAGATGAAGAAGAAAATACGTGCACAATGTGTTCATCGTGACATTTTATTGGAATACTACTGTTTTGAAGCAATATATTTAATCGCGTCACCTACAGTTTCTATTTTTTCAGCATCTTCATCAGGAATTTCAATACTGAATTCATCTTCAAGCGCCATAATAAGTTCAACTATATCCAAACTATCGGCACCCAAATCGTTGATAAAATATGCACCATCGGTAACATTTTCTTCACTGACGCCGAGTTGTTCAGCAATTACTTTCTTTACACGGCTTGTTATATCATCAGATGATGCATCAATATCAAAGCGCACATGATTACATTTTCCTTCAGGAAGCTGAACTAATTTTTTCGAGGTATTATTTTGGAGTGAAATTTCTTTAGTTGAAACAGTAAAAACAACTTTATCACAAGAATTAAGGGAAGCATTATGAATTACAAATGCATAATTACGATTTTCCGTTTCCATAATAGTGGTGGGTGTAAATAAAGGTTTATCATTAAAAAGTTTAACCCATTCTTTTGCAGATACATAACGAACTTGACGTTTAGCATTCATCTTATTCACATCATCTTTATCCCACACTTGATACATCAGAAATTTTCCGATTTTACTAAATGTAATTCGATACCTGTATTTGCTTAACTTTTTAATACTAACATTTCCTTTCACGATTTGGTCAAATTCGGGTAGTGATTGGCCTAATAGACCTACAGGGATTGTTTGACTCATTTTTATATTTTCTAATTATATTTTATAATATAAAAATATATATTTTTTTTATCTAAAAAAATAATAATTGTAAATAAAACGCGTATAACATTTCGAATAGTTTGCTAGTGTTATGCGCGACTACAACCTATTATGATTACAATTTTATGTTTAAAGTTTTTAAAACAATATAATTAATCACTTGACCTACGCTTGCATTTTCTAATGAGCGCTTGAAGAAGTTCAACCATCTCCAAACTATCTTTTTCACCAAATCCGGTTTTTAATTTTGAATCTTCGGTAACTGCACTTATATCGACACCGAATTGTTCAACAACAATATACTTTACTTTGTTTCTAATACCAAAAATTAAAGCATTATTAACGATTGTCTTGAAAATCATAATATTTGTCGCAAAGTTACTTGCTAGGTCTTGATTAAAATTACGCATCCTGATGCTTCTTGAAATTGTATTTGATTTCATTTCTCCTTTATTATTTTTTAAATTCTTTAATTGTTTATCTTTTACCATAGGTATAGTTTTATAGTTTATCTATATATTACATCTTATATTTAGATAAAATCAAAAAAAATAAATTAATTTACTTTATATAATTTAATTTACTTTATATAATTTAATTTATTTTATATAATTTAATTTATTTTATAGTAAGAAACAAAAGAATTAAAAAATAAAAAATAAAACCTATATAATATATAATAATAATTATAATAATAATAAACTAAAACATATATTTACACCCTTGAAGATTTAAAATGGGACAAAACCCACTAAAAATCAACAAGGTTTGCCTATTTCAAGGCGTGTAAATTTTGGTTTTACTGGCTCGTCTAAACCAGTTGATGAATTCTTGCTTCTGGATAAATAATTTGGTCTTCCTTTATTATTTATCGCGTTATAAGCAATTTTGTAAATATTTGTTGCACCATTCACGTCCCTATTCCAATAACCGCATCCGTTTTTACAACAAATCAGTCCATGGACAATAACGTTTCCGGTTCTATATGGTCTGGGATTTTTCCTAACCATCGTTTTTACACAACTACCTCCTTCACATTTGGAACATTTGCAACTGGTTCTAAATTCATCCACCAAATATGTTTGAAATCCTGCTTTTCTAAACAAAGTTCGCATTCCTTTTCCTTTGGTTGCTTCTTTGTATTTCATATGTTGTTTCTGTTCATAATCACCAAAACAGACAACAACATCTTTTTCATCACCAAAAATGCGTTTGAAATTATTTAACATTTTTTGTTCGCTTTTCTTGGTGTTTCTATAACTTTGCAATCGCAGTTTCCTAAAAATGCATGTTTCATAAAATCCAAATAACAAACCATTAATTTCACTCTTCTTTTGGATATATTCCTTAAATTTTGTAATGTTAAGTGATTTACGATTGAATTTAGATAATTCAGTTTCCCATTCTATTATTGTTTTGCCTTGTATTTTTTCCTTCTTTAATTCAAGTTGTATTTTTGAATACTTCTTTTTCTTGGTTTCTTTTCTTCGCTGGTCTTGTGAATAACGAAACTTATTCGCCTCTTTATTATCCGCATCCACACAATAAATCAAGTCGCATTTACCCGGGTCTATCGCAACTATTTTCTTATTTTGTAATTGTGTATAATCGGTTAGTTCGTCAATATAGGTTTCAGTTGATAATCCTTTTTTCATCATCGGTAGCCGTTTTCCTATTAAATCTTTTCGTAGTAGCAACAAAGTGCAACTAATTCCGTCGGTTTCTATCATATGATGAAAATCGTAATATTTTTTGTGAAACATGTTTCGTTCAATTCTAAAAAAGAATTCCCATATTTTATCTTCGTTTCGTTTCAAATTTCCTTTCGTCAAATATTCACACTTAATTCCTTGTTTTTTCGTCATAAGAAGATGCACTAATGTAGTTGTATCTAATCTTATATGTTTTGGTATTATTTCACTACGCATAGGAAATACATTACTAATAGTTTGTTCTTCTTTTTCAACTTGTTTCATCATTTTAATCATACAAGGAAAATAGTCCATAGGACTACACATCAAATCATAATATAGATTTTTCTTGAATGTTTTAACAGGTATAATTCTCTGCCTTTGTAGATTAATCCATGTATGATAAGAAATGTGAGATTTGTATTGGGTTGTTTCCACATTCAGTAAATCGTTTTTTATTTTTCTTAACTGGTTGCATAAATTATTTATTTTTGTGTCCTTTTCTTTCTTGGTAATATTCAGTTTCATTATTTTACTGATAATAAACTTCTTTTTCCAAACCACATTTACATATCGTTCCACATATTCTACATAGTGAAACTTGATGTTATTTTCGTACATGGTAAGAATATCAATTGTAAGATAATCTAAAATGGTATTCATATGTGTATAATCCAAGTTTTCATTTTGAATTAGTGGTTGAAAATCGGTATTGTAAAATGCTGCGAGTTTATCTTTGAGTTCTTTGATTTCCGTTTTGGGTGGTCTTCCAGTTGCTTTTTCATTACACAATATCTTCATGCACGAATTAATCAATTCGTCATTTATGATGGGTAGCGTATTATGCTTATCGTAATGGTCTAATAAATAGAGTTTCATAAACATAAGAACTTGAATAACAATTTTATTACACTTAATAACAGCATTTGTAATTTTGGGTAAATTAATATCTGGGTGTTTCAAGACACTTTGCAAGGAAATTTTAATTCCTTTGAAAAAGTCGGTCGGTGGATTAACGTCGCTTTCCATCCTTATACTATTACTAAAGGTTTTATTTTAAGTAGTTAAACGAATATATTATAAAATTGAAACAATATAAACATATTTTGGTTATTACACTTAACTATGCACATAATGACTACGCCGTTTATTGAAAATGAAAGTTACATGCATAAGATGGCAAAAGAAGTATTAAAAAAATGGCTTGAAGAAACGAAAACGGACGACGGCTACATGAGTATTGATTGTATAGGTTTTAGGTCAAACCGAAAATCTGGAATATTTTTAGAGTATCCTATATGCACCAATATTACAACAACTTGGCCTGATCCTGCTTATCAAAATTTAAATAGTTGGGAGAGAAATTGGGATGAAATAGAAGGAGAATGTAATGAATATGTCCCAACTTATGATGAATGTGTTAATATATATAAGTCATATCCAATTGCGATTATTGACGTTGTGTGCAGTCATAAAGGTTCGCCCTCCATTGGTATTGAAATTTGTCACAAAAATCCTGTTTCACAAACAAAAATAAATAAATTAAAAGAAATAGGAGTTGATGATTTAATTGAAATAGATGCTGAATGGATTTTACAGCAAACAAAACGTCCATCTAAACTAAAATATGCAAGATTAATTTAATTTAGTATAAAACTATAAGTGTGTGTTCTAATATATTTTCCATTTTCGGTAAATTGAAAATCCTTACTTGTTATGTTATATTTTGATTTTATCAAATGTTTTATTATAGATAACCAAGGTCTTTTTATTTTACTCGGTTCTCCTACCGCTTTAATTCCATTAAATGAAAACCATTTCCGTATTTCAGGAATTAATACCATAATTTGTTTTTGTATCTCATTGTTATGATCTAATTCATATAGAGTATATGCATTCTTATTTTCCAAATCTAAAATGGTAATTATTTTATTTATTATGTCATCTTGTTCTTTTTTATATAATTCACTTTTTAATCGCATGATGATTGACTATATACTTAAACCATCTAATTTTTAAGTATATTATTTATAATTTTTTAATTTACGCCTTTGTGTTGATTGTTTTCTGTGTAATTTTATTCCTTCTTTCAAATTGTAAGCATGTAAGCATGTTCAAAATAATTCTTATAATTTTCAGGTTTTACTTTTTCAATTGCTTTATTTACATTATTTTCTAATTGTTGGTAATTTTCCACATTCCTTTTCTTTTTCATGTATGTTTTGACTTGGTTAAAGTATTCTTCTATGGCGTCCGTCTTTGGTGTATAAGGGACGCAAAATAAATAATCATTACCACTTTTGATAATTGCATTTTTGATTAGTTCGTTATTATGACTTCCAGCATTATCCAATATAATAAGATGGTTTTTGTGGTTTGGAAAAATATGCTTCTCTAAAAACTCCAATAATCGTTCTTTCGTCATACCACCTTTTTCATACATTTCTTTACCTGCCCATTTTGAATTACTTATTGCTACCAATAAAGTAAATTTACGAAATACAAATTGATTTGTAGTTTTTATTATGCAACGCTTACCTAAATTACATCTACTATAAGTTGGTTTCAACGCAGAACCCACACTTGTTTCATCCAAACAAATAATTTTATTGATAGGAAATTGTTTTACTTTACTATAAAATTTATCTAATTCGGCCTGTTTATCTATTGGTTTCTTGTATCTTTCTTTTGGAAAATGCTCGTGCCTTGTTCTTTTTCTTGTTTTATTATTGTCTCTAACAATCTGTCCTAAATGTTGAGGTGTAATATCAAATGTAGGATATTTATTTTTCATATCAATCAATAATTCATTCATGGTAAGTTGTTCGTTTTGTTTCAATAAATCTAATGCAGCATTTACTTGTGGTTTTGTAATTTTATATGATATTGGTTTTCTGTTTATTCTCGTAATATTTTTAGAAGTTTTATATCTTTGTATCCATCTTTGTAATGTAGATTTCTTACAATCAAATATTTTACAGGTTTTTCTTATATTGTCTTTATTTTTTAAATAATATTTTACTGCTGAAATTTTATAGTCCTCACTTTTATGCGTCATTACTATAATAAAAACAGAAAAACTTACTTAAAGTTGTCCCATTTTAAATCTTCAAGGGTGTAAAAGTGTAAAAATGAAAAATATAAAAAATCATGAAAATATAAAAGATGATGAAAATATAAAAGATGATGAAAATATAAAAGATGATAAAAATATAAAAGATGATAAAAGTATAAATGATGTAAATAAAGGATTGATTACAAATGTAATTTCTACAGTATATAAAAAAAAAGAGAATTATTCAAATATTCACACCCATGTTCCAAGTGATTCATTTCCTTCGTATAAAATATTATTAAAATTACTAAGTGAAATGTGGAACACTCCAAAATTAAAAGGATTCAAGTTAATAAAAAAATATAATAAACTGCGATTTTATCAAAATATCGAAACACCAAGAATTATTCTTGTTGGCATAGAAGATACAGACCCTGCTTCATTTGATGATGTAAGCGTCGCAATACGGAATGTAATTTTAAAAACTGATTTACGGAAATTAAAACGATATAAAAATGATTTGCAAAATATTATAAAGTTCCAAAAAAAGTATCCTGTGAATGAATATTATTATATATCGGTAGGTATATCTATTGCTGGAGCAATCTGCGATTTATTTTTAGAAAACGGTTATTTACACGAAGCAATTACATTTAATGCTGTTATAGAAGACCGCTTTTTAAATAATGCAAGCATTAAAAATTATCGTATTTATTTGGATGAAGATATTTTTTATTTAGGAATGGGAAAGTATGCTTGTAATACAAGAGTGTATACTGTGAATCCTGTAAAAAATAGATTCATCAATCCGGTAAAAGAAGTAAAACATTTATTTCATCTTCACACGCTGAACAACGAACGAAGTTCTTCGTTGGCACATTTAAAAAAAATATTAACAAAAGAAGAAAAAAAGAATAAACGGATAAATGGCACAGATGGTGTTGATATATAAGTTTTATTTCATTTATTCCACCATTGCATTTCTACATATTGGGCACGTTTTTTTATTTTGATTCACCCAAGTTGATAAACATTGTAAATGAAATATATGATTACAATTTGTTTTTATAAATTCTTCTTGTTGTTCGTGTTGTTCGTGTTGTTCGTCTTGTTGTTCTTGTAAACATATTGAACAACAGTCATGATCTGTGTATTCATGAGAGTTTTTTTCTATTACGGTAAATTTTATTCTATTTCTCTCTAGTATTGCGCCTGGTGAGATATTTTCAACATTTATTTGTAAATCAATAGAATCAGTTAAAAGAGAATTGTATTCATCAAATATTTGTAATATAGTATTATACATTCCGCTTTCATCACTATACATGTTTATGTAAATATTATAAATATAAAAAAAATCATAGTAGTTATAGTTAAATTCCGCACTATTTACATTCAAATTATTATTGAACTCGTTATACAATTCGATTAATGTATTTTCCATTGAAGTTCTATTGCTTTCATTGCTATTATCGGGATTATTATTATTATTCATTGTATTTTAAAACTTATTTATATTATATATAATGCGAATATTTAAAAAAATATAAAAAAAATTATGTTACGATAGTTGTCAGAGAGAAGTAACATAATCTTTTTTACGTTTTATTTTCATCACGAGATAGATGTTCAGATGTTCAGATGTTCATGACGAGACGGTGCAAAATTCTCGAAACATTCTTCGAAATTGGCGACTTTCTCTCGACAAGTCATACTCGAATGCCAATTTACAGTAACAGCGAAGACAAATGAGGACATCCACTTTTGAGTTGTGTGCATTATGAGGTTTGATTTGGAATAGATGCTTGTGTAGCTCCAGCAGTGTTGGATACTTGTAATAGATTGATCCGTCCTTTCGAAGCATTTTTATTTTACAAACGTCGACCGAGTTCAGCATGGTGCAGTACTCTTTTCCGAAATGTAGTTGAACAACGGAATTGTCGCTTGCGTCAAATCCCTTGTTTCGAATGGATTCAACGATGAGCAGCCGTTTATCGAATGACAAGTTATGCCCAATGGAGCAGTCGGAAATATTCAGAGCACGCTTGAATGCACACAGTGCTTGGGCAATCGGTATTCCGCGTTTTTCGATCATTTCTCTCGTAATTCCGTGAATTTCAACACTTTTAGGAGTTAATTCAACACTATATCCGATTCTTATAATTTCATCATATTCTTGAACCACTTCTCTTTTTTCTGTGTCGTATACCATGAAACTTAATTGAACAATGTGCGGCCATTTGGCTGTTTCATAGATGGAAATGTGGCGCCCTTCAGGTAAACCGGTTGTCTCTGTATCAAAGCATAGAACAAGCATTATTTATGATTATTTATGGTCGATCGGCGATTGGCGGTATAGCGCATAATTTTATGGCGCATTATAATTCAATTTTATTTTAATAATAATGTTTTAAAAATGAATTATAATATAATATTTTAATTACGAATTATTTTTTCCTAATAAATATATATTTATAAATATATATTCATTTAATAAAGGTACTGAAAAAAAATGAAAATGGATGGTGTTCATATTTTTATTATACTCATGTTGGCTTTAATGTGTTCTTCATGTTTAGGAAGTTTTATGCGCGAAGGTTATGAAAATAGTAATGAGAACAAGTATCCAAATGTTGAGCAAGACCAATTGTTGAATCCCGATCCTGAAGACAACTCAAAAGTCAAGAATGAACACTTTTCAAATTATGACGACATGTATAGAAATTTAGACCAAGAAACCGTTGAATACTCGGATTCAAAACTTGCAAAAGGTAAAAAAATTGGACCGCATCGCAGTAAGGAAGATTATAACGACGATGACAACGAAGACAACAACATAAACAGTTACGGAAATGTAAACAAGTATCCAAATGTAGAAAATGATAATATTTTAATGGCGGGAAAAAGTGGCGGGAAAATGTCTAGTTCTAGTTCTAATTCTAATCACGTCTCGCGTTCTCAAATTCCGCCGGGCGATGAAGACCTCTACATTTTGAAATCTCAAGTGGTTCCGCCGGTTTGTCCGGCGTGCCCTCCCGTGATGGCATGTCCCAGTTCGAAAGAGAAATGCCCGCCTTGTCCGCCGTGCGCAAGGTGTCCGGAACCGGCATTTGAATGCAAGAAAGTTCCAAACTACTCCGGACAAAACGACTCCTACTTGCCACAACCTGTCATGTCCGATTTTAGCCAGTTTGGACTATAATTTTTCAACGTGGTTACATTTTTATTTTTTATATCAGTAATATAAGGAACATATATTTAGATTTGGTTCAATATGAACAATAAAAAAAATAAAAAAATAAGGACATCATTGAATCTTAAATCCATAAAGAAATCGGCAAAAAGTAAATATAGTAGTAGTGGTGGCGTCAAAATAAAAAATGGCATTAAAATAAAAAATGGAGTAAAAACGGAAATCAATGGGTGGAAGTGCATTACAATTAAAGGTTCGCCGCATGCTCGCGGTTACGCCCACGGACACCTGCTTAAAAAAGAATTGGAGGAAATTCGCGCCATGTTGAAATACAGTTTGTATGAAGATTATGGGCGACCCCTTGAAACGTTTATTGAAATATCAAATGATTTTTTTAAACCACAAATCAAAACGAATTTTCCAGAGCTGTATCAAGAAATGGAGGGCATTGCAAAAGGGTCCGGTCAGTCCATCGATTTCATCGTGATGTGGAACTGTTTTGTTAGTTTAGATTACTTGTACGCGTCCTTGTCGCAAGTGTTGGAAGCTCGAAACGATAAAGCGCTGAATGAAAAGTACGAAAAACTACTGGATATTCACATGGAAGGGCTAAAATCGTGGTCATACGGGTCTTCGCAACTTTCAAAAATAAGCGGAGAGGGAGGAAGTGGAGAGGGAGGAAGTGGAGAGGGAGGAAGTGGCGATAAGAAAGTCATGAGAATGAGGTCCGAATGGAAAGGTAAAGGTGCCGACGATCGCTGTTCTTCGTTTATTGCGGTCGGTTCTTATACAAAAGACGGTAAAATTGTTTGCGCTCATAATACGTTTGATAATTTCATCGACGGTCAGTATTTCAACATTATTATAACAGTTGTGCCGTCAAGCGGTCATCGCATGATGTTTCAAGGCGCGCCGGGCTATATATTTAGCGGCACCGATTTTTTCACATGCAGCAGCGGCATTTTTGGCACCGAGACAACTCTGGGCGGATTCAACGCGTATGAAAACAGGGATCCGATTTGTTGCCGAATTCGACACGCCATGCAATACGGAAACACGCTGGACGACTATGTGGCGCATTTAACAAAAAACAATTCCGGCGATTATGCTTCCACGTGGTATTTTGGCGACACCAACACGAATGAAATTATGAGGATCGAACTTGGACTTAAATATACACCGATCGAGAGAACCAAAAACGGCTATTTTATCGGATTTAATGCCGCATACGATCCGCGCATACGAAATCTGGAAAGTGTGAACAGCGGATATGATGACATTCGACGACATCAGGGCGCGCGCCGCGTTCGCCTAGAACAACTCATGCGCGAACACAAGGGCGAAATTGACGAACATGTGGCGAAGCAAATTATAGCTGACCATTATGATGTGTATTTGAATAAAATAAATTTGTGTTCGCGCACGGTATGCTCGCATTATGAGCTGGATGACCGCGCATTCATGTCGCAGGCCGATCGTCCCAAACCGTATGCACCGCGAGGGGCTGTAGACGGCAAAGTCATTACCAGCAACTTGGCGCGCGAATTGAAATTTATGGGTATTTGGGGATCGTCGTGCGGCACGCCATTTTACAAGGATGATTTTTGCGAACGAAATTTGCAATGGGAACCATTAAAACCCTATTTGCACGACAGGATTTCGCAGCCGTGGACCACCTTTTCTCCATTGACAGTGCAAGCAAAAAAATTTACAAGAAAACGTTAACCCGTTTGTTTAATGATGAATAACGAATAATTATTTAGGAATAAAAAGTAAACGTGGTAAAAATTGGTAAAAATGTTGTAAAAATTTGTAAAATTGTAAAAAATATATTATAATAATTATAAATTTATATAATATATTCTAGGTATATATTAATTAATTAAGAAAAAAATATAGTAGTCCCAATATAATTATTAAAAAAAGATAAATAAATAAAAATGTCTTCATTTAGTTTTCCGTCTTATTTTTCATCATCACCGTCCAATAACGGTTACTATTCAAACTCGTCGTCGTCGTCGGGTCCGTCATCGTCTTATTTTTCCCGATTTACATCTTCTTTTGGCTCGTCGTCTGACGTATCTGGAACGAAAGATTTTCTGGAATCGAATACGCTTATTGCAAAAACTGCATTTTTACTTTTAGTAATTATTCTATTTTTTATTCTTTTACGCATTTGCATTTCTCTCTTGTCGTGGTTGCTAGCTCCCAGCCAGAATATGACGCTGGTGAGCGGAATCGCGGATGCGACGATGCCAATTATAATTAGCCAAGACCCGTCTTCACAAGCGTCCATGCCAATCATTCGATCTGTTAATGAATCAGAAGGAATGGAATTCACGTGGTCGATATGGATGTTTCTTAAACCGGTTACATCGTCTTCTGCAAATCGGTCCCACATATTTAGCAAAGGTGTGTTTAATGCCAATTCTTTAGGCGCGTGTAATAATAATTCTTTTTCTAGTAACGCACCCGGTCTTTATTTGAGCGGTGCCAACACACTTAACGTAGTAATGGACTCTACAACTGTTCCAGGGTGCAATACTGATGCCAATGCTCCGATTGTAATTGACAACATGCCGATTAACAAGTGGTTTAATGTTGTCATTCGACTGACAAACAACAACTTGGATGTTTACATTAACGGACGCTTGACAGAGAGAAAAACGTTTACGGATGGCGTCCCCAATCAAAATTATGACGACGTGTTCATTTGCCAAAATGGCGGTTTTAATGGCTACATTGCCGATTTGAAATATTACAATTCATCGATTGGAACATCCGAAATCAATTCGATTGTTTCAAGCGGGCCGAATACCAGCATCAACACGTCAAATTTGAAGAACAATATGCCGCCGTACTTGTCGGGCAACTGGTATGACGAAAAAGTTAGTTTTCGTATTGAAGACAAGTAATTACAAATTTATTTGTACTTTATTTTATAAACTTTATATTTTTGGAATTTATAAATGTCGTCTTGTCTTGAAACAATAATATATTTTCTATAATTATATTATTATTATTATTACTTTTAGAACTTGAATTATTTTAACTAATACTAATACCACAGTTTGTAAAACCATTGCTTTTACGACCATCAGGGCATTTGGCCGCATTTTTCCCATCCCCATATTCTTCAACAAATCTCGTGTTTTCATCTCTTGTTATAAAGCCACCAAGTTTTGCACCTGTTAAATTTGCGCGATAAAAACGTGCACCAGCTAACGCTACGTCTGTCATATCTGCATTTATGAAGGTTGCATCGTTTAATATTGCATAATAAAATCCTACACTATTAAGGTTTGCGTTATTAAAATTCGCAGAGTAAGCTGTTACTTGTTCCATGCTTGCACCTCCAAGATTCGCATTTGAAAAATTCGCACGGGTTAATGTTGTTGCTCCTGTATATTCATTATCTTTATATGCCATATTAATATAACTAAAACGTAAACTAATTCCATAAAATGAAGCGCGTCTGATATTCGCACCAGTGAAATCAGCGCCTGTAAAATCTGCTTTTGAAAGCATGGTAAATATTTCATACCTTTGAAACATATCTTTACGTTCGTTACTTGACATATCGGCTCCGTTAAATTTTGCATTTATAAATTTTGAACCAACCAGATTCGCTTCGATTAGTTTCGCTTTAGTAAAATCCGCTCCATTGCCGGATACATTTATTAGATCTGCTTCACTAAGATCTGCTACCTGACTAAGATTTGCATTTGTAAGATCTGCTGCCTCACTAAGATTTGCATTTGTAAGATTTGCACCGGAAAGATTTGCACCTCTAAAATCAGCACCTGTAAGATTGACACCTGTAAAATTGGCACCTGTAAGATTGGAACCTGTAAACTTTGCACGTGTAAGATTTGCACGTGTAAGATTTTTGTCTTTGTATAATGTAAAATTTTTATAACTAAGATCTTTAAACTTCAGATCACCTCCTGCTTTAATTTCTAACTCATCTGGCGGTAATCTTTTAGTGATGCCACCGTTTGTAGTTATATAACTACTTAATGAGTCGTCGAAACCAACGAGTATTAGATCTATAAAGATTGCACCTGTAAGAGTTGCACCTGTAAGTGTAATTGCAACGTCACCGCATACACGATAAAAAATCGAATCTTTTAGTATTGCATTTGTAAAATTTGTTTCTTGAATTCTTGAACCTGTAAAATCTGTTTTTGTAAGATCTACATTTGTAAAATTTACCGAAGTAAATATGTTATGTCTAAAATTTCTATTACTACAACCTTTCGCATAACTAAGATTTGCATATGTAAGTGTGTTTGCTTTTTCAATATTTGAACCTGTAAGGTCTGCGCTTGTAAGATTTGCATTATAAAAATTCGTATTTGTAAGTTTTGCATTTGTAAGGTTGGCACCTGTAAGATTAGCGTTTACAAAAAATGCACCTGAACAATTTGCATTAGAAAGATTTGTACGATAAAGATTTGAATTTGTAAAAATCGTTCCTGTAAGAGTTGCACCAGAAAGATTTGGACCTATAGGTTCATTATTATTTGTTGGATCAAAAAGAAGACGAAAGTCGATATTAGAAAGATCTGTATTTGTAAAATTTATACCTGTAAGGTTTGCTGCTTTTACAAGATCTGCAACTTTAAAGGTTGCGCCGGAAAGATTTGCACCTTTAAGAATTGTGCCTGTAAAATTTACAGTTGTAAGATCTAAACCAGAAAGATTTGCGTCTGTAAGATTCTTATTACTAAAGTTACTGTTAGAAAGATTTGTATTTGTAAAATTTATACCTGTAATGTCTGCTGCGTTTACAAGATTTGCAACACTAAAAGTTGCACTGGAAAGATTTGCATCTTTAAGAATTGTGTCTGCAAAATTCACACTTGTAAGATTTAAACCAGAAAGATTTGCATTTGTAAGATTCTTATTACTAAAGTCACTAGCGGAAAGATTTGTATTTGTAAAATTTATACCTGTAATGTTTGCTGCTTTTACAAGTTCTGCAACATTAAAAGTTGCACCGGAAAGATTTGCACCTTGAAGAATTGCACCTGTAAAAATTACATTTGTAAGATTTAAACCAGAAAAATTTGCATTTGTAAGATTCTTATTACTAAAGTTACTGTTAGAAAGATTTGTATTTGTAAAATTTATACCTGTAATGTTTGCTGCTTTTACAAGTTCTGCAACATTAAAAGTTGCACCGGAAAGATTTGCATCTTTAAGATTTGTGCCTGCAAAATTCACACTTGTAAGATTTAAACCAGAAAGATTTGCATTTGTAAGATCTTTATTACTAAAGTCACTAGCGGAAAGATTTGTATTTGTAAAATTTATACCTGTAATGTCTGCTGCTTTTACAAGTTCTGCAACTTTAAAGGTTGCACCGGAAAGATTTGCACCTTTAAGATTTGTGCCTGTAAAATTTACAGTTGTAAGATCTAAACCAGAAAGATTTGCATTTGTAAGATCTTTATTACTAAAGTTACTGTTAGAAAGATTTGTATTTGTAAAATTTATACCTGTAAGGTTTGTTGCGTTTACAAGTTCTGCAACATTAAAGGTTGCGCCAGAAAGATTTACATTTTTAAGAGTTACGCCAGAAAAATTTGCACCTGTTAGAGTTGCGCCAGAAAATATCGCACCTGCAAGATTTGAATTTGTAAAATTTGCATCTGTAAGTTTTTTATTGCTAAAATTAGCATTAGAAAGATCTGTATCTTTAATAATTATACCAGTAAGGTCTGTTACAAGATTTGTAACATTAAAAATTGCACCAGAAAGATTCACACTAGTCATATTTGAATTCGTAAAATTTACGTCTTGAAGATTTGAATAAAAAAAATTAACACCTGTAAGAGTTGCATTTGAAAAATTGGTGTTTTTAAGATTAGAACGAGAAAAATCTGCTTTTGTAAGATCTTTACTAGTAAAGTTACCATTAGAAAGATTGGTTCTCGTAATAATTATACCTGTAAAATTTTTTGCTTCTAGAATTTTTGATAAATCAGAAAAGTATGTTCTAGAAAGATTTGCACCGGAAAGATTTGCACCTCTAAAATCAGCACCTTTAAGATTGGCACGTGTAAAATCGGCACCTGTAAGATCTGCATTTGTAAGATTTGCTTTTATAAGAATTGAATCTTGAAGATCTACACCTGTAAGATCTGCATTTATAAGTTTTGTATCTGCAAGATTTACATTGTTAAGATATACACTTCTAAGATCTGTGTTAGAAAGATCTACGCCTGGTCCAATTTCATCGTATGATGGAACTCTTTTTTGATTTGGAATTTGTGTTATGATAATTCCAGTTGAACTATCATAAATATCTCCTCTAGTAAAAATTGATTTCATTACCATACTTCTAGTTCTGGGTTTCGATTTTATCGACATTTTTTTGTAAAATAATTAGTTATGTTATTATGGTAATATATATATTATATTAACATAATTATTTTTACAAAAAAAATACTATAATTTCAAAAATTTTAAATTATCTCCGACAAGACAAGGAATATTATTAACGCCGTCTAACACTTTTTGTTTTTTTATGTGCACCTGCGTTAGAGTTTTTAGAGGTGGTTGCCCTTCGTTTTTTTACAGCAGCATCGCTTGGTGCCCTTTTCGATTTTTTTACGGTAGTTGATTGAATCTCATTATTTGAATTCTCTCCGGAAACCGCTTTCATTTCGACGTCATTACTCTGACTCTGAATGTTTTGATCTTCATTTTCATGTTCGTTTTCATTTTCTTCTAAAGATATATTATTTCCCATTTTTATAAAATGTAAAAATAATTTTTACTTGTTTTTTAAACTAATTTTTTATAAAACTAATTTTAATTTTATTTTTGAAATGGTTGTTGAGATTGGGGCGGTTCAGGTCCGTGATACTGCGGCCACTTTGTTCCGCCGGACTTGTATGTTCTTGTCACTTTATAATTATACAGCGGAACTGTCGGGTTATAACAAAGGGTTTGAATTTTTCCAGGAACGTCGGCGCTACTCGTTAAGGAGCAGCTCACATTATTGTTATTGCAAATGAGAACGTCTCCGCTTCTTTGCAGCGCGCTTGTATTTGGATTCGTATACGTTTCGGTTTGTGTTGCCCAGCATCGCTTTCTACCTGTGAGCCAACGATTGCTTGCGGCATTTGCATACTGTTGTTTTTTTGTAATGTTGCTGCTATTCGCTTTATATTTTAAAATTTCCGCTTTTCTTCGCTCGTCAAGTTTGATAAAGTCGGTAGAACATGACGGTTGACCAGGAGGACACGGACACACGTAACCAAATCGTGACCACAGGCGTGTTGGATTTGGATTATACACAGTTTTTGTGTAAAAATTAAATACACAACAGCTCGTTTTACAACCATTTACATTTGTATTGGTCGATGCCATTTTGTATTCTATTTGGCTATTTGGATAAATTATATTAATGGATAAATTATATTAATTATTTATTTTATATTATCCATATATATTTTTTAACCACATTTCAATATTTTATAATTTATAATTTATATTTTATAATTTAAAAAATCATATTTAAAAACATTGATATAGTTAATAATAAAACTATATTAAATAAATGATTAATTTGGGCTACATTATTCCTCTCATTTGTTTTTGGAACACCGTTACAAATGAAGTATCAAAATATAAACAAGAATTAACATCTAGTAGTAATATTGTTAGTTTGATTCATTGTCTTTTGTTTATGGCTCATCACAACTACGACTATAATTTGGACTATGCGGTGCACATGAGTATTGGATACTACACATATGATTTAATGTGCATTTTTACATGTATTTATAAACTAAAGTCAAATAATGAATTCAAAAAACGCTTTCCATTCGTTATCCACCATTTATTTGGAATTTATTTATTGAAATTATCATTAATGGGAAAAAGTAAAGAACAACTATTATATGGATACAACATTCTTGAAACATCAAATATCATGCTGTACGTTTCATATCATCTACATAAAGAATATGGAAATTATTTGCAGTTGAATATTATATCCGAATTTTTTCAATTGTTGTGGTATTCTTATTTTAGAGTCATTAAGTTTTCGTTATATATGCACAGTAATAAGATGCAACTTTTTCAATTTAATTCGACCACTCAATGTGTGGTTTTCGGATTATATTTTATGGGTGTAATATGGAGTTATAAACTGGTTAAAAAAAATATTAAAAACTTTAATACATTAAAAGAAATGTATGGATATGGCGGTTGTTCTTCCACATCGATCGATTCCAAGTGTAATAACGATTAAAATGATTCAAGTTCAAGTTAGTATATTTTTATTACATATTTATTATTAATTAATACATAAATATGTAATTATTTAAAAACATAGTTTTATTAATTATTAAAACATGCACGAGAATAAAACAATTTGTCTAAATATGATTGTCAAGAACGAAGCTCATGTGATTGCTCCGACTCTTGAAAACCTTTGTCATTATATACATTTTGACTACTGGGTAATTGTTGATACAGGTTCAACTGATAATACAAAACAAATTATTTATGATTTTTTCAAAGATAAAAATATAAAAGGAGAGCTGCATGAAACCGAGTGGAAAAATTTTGGATTCAATAGAAGCGATGCGTTATCAAAAGCGTTTAATAAAACAGATTACTTGTTAATTTTTGATGCCGATGATCGAATTGTTGGAGATTTTATTTTGCCAACAAAACTTAATTTAGACGGATATCATCTTAAATTCGGTGATAATTTTTCGTATGTTCGACTTTTATTAGTAAATAATAGATTAAACTGGAAATTTATGGGCGTATTGCACGAATATATTAATTGCATGAATGAAAATTATAACTGTAAATTTGAAAATATTGAAGGAAATTATCATCTTATTTCCGGGAAATCTGGTGCAAGAAGTAATAATCCAAATAAGTATCGAGACGATGCGATGATTCTTGAAAAGGCATATGATGAAGCGGCGAAACTAAAAGATGATATTATGGTGCGATATTCCTTTTATTGCGCTCAAAGTTACAAGGATGCTGGAAATGATGTAAAGTCAATTGAATGGTATAAGAAAAGAATTAGTCATGGCGGATGGAATCAAGAAGTGTACTATTCTTATATTACAATTGGACAACTCTATGCTAAAATGAATAATATAGAATCCGCTTTTTATTATTGGGCGTTATCTTTCAATACGGACCCAGAGAGATGTGAAGGAATTTATTACATTATTAAACATTGTCGTGAAAAAGGTAATTTTCAGATAGCTTATCATTATTACAAGTGGATTGAAAATAATAAAACACGTAATCTTCTTGAAAAACTTTTTGTTACGGAAGATGTTTATAAATATTTACTTGATTATGAATTTACAATTATCGCTTGTTATGTAAATCAACACAAACTTGCAATTCCGTCTTTTCATACCCTTTTTAAATATGCAAATACACTAAACGTTGGTTTAAGAGAAGTTATTGTTTTTAATCTTCAATTTTATCTTGATTTTATCGATTGTACCGTCGAAAATTTATCATTTTTTTATGATTACCTTGCATTCGTAAAACAAATTTACCTGGAAACTGGAATTTTAAAAAAACACATTATTGATGTTACCAACACGTTGGTAGAAAACTTTACACCCGTTTTAACCCATTATAATTCACGTAGGATTATTTCTCTCGCGAATTCCTGTAAGGAAGTAATTCATACAATAAGTGATACAGTAAATGAATTAGATGTTACTATCCGCCATGATGTAATTCTTACGATCACGTCGTGTAAAAGATTTGATTTGTTTCAAAAAACGGTCAACTCTTTTATAAATAATTGTAGTGACGTTAATAAGATTACGTATTTCTTTTGTGTGGATGACAACTCTTCCGATGAGGATAGAGAAAAAATGATGAAAATGTATCCATTTTTTGATTTTTACTTTAAAAATCCTAGCGAGAAGGGTCATAGACAAAGTATGAATATTATTTGGAATAAATTGAATGAATTAAAACCGAAATTTTATTTACATCTGGAAGATGATTGGCTCTTTATAAATAAATATAATTATGTTACAAATTCCATTTCTTTTCTTGATAGTTGTGAATCCAGCGGTATTCATCAAATATTATTCAATAAAAATTATGCCGAAATTGTAAAGGATTATAATCTTGTTGGTGGTGAAATAATTGATAAAGATAACAATATTAAACTTCATATAAAAGATGAACCGAACCTACATGGTTCAAACTGTGCATATTGGCCTCATTTTAGTTTTAGACCTTCGGTTATTCGAACGAGTGCTGTTCTTACCCTAGGAAATTTTGATTCTCCGAATACGTTTTTTGAGAGAGATTATGCAGACAAATATTTTAATTCAGGATATATATCTGCATATTTTAATGAAGTGAATAGCATTCATATCGGAAAACTTACATCTGAAACTCAAAATGATAAAAAGAATGCATACGAGTTAAACAATGAAGAACAATTTTTCAATTGCGGAAATGAAAATACGAAAACAGAAAGGTATAACAAGGATAACAAAATTAAAGTAATTAATCTTGTCAGGAGGAGAGATAGGAGAGAAAATGTAATTCAAAATTTTAAAAATGTAAATATTACAAACTATGAATTTATTGAAGCGGTTGATGGAAAAGCTCTTATACCGACTTCTCAAATTATTACACTATTTAAAGGAAATGATTTTGGGAATAGAAGGGGAGTGATTGGATGTGCGCTCACACATTATAACCTGTGGAAACAGCTTGTAGAAAGTGACGTTGATTATTTTTTGATTATGGAAGATGATTTTACAATTATCAAGACATTTAAAACCGAGATTGAAAAAATAAATTTTGAAAAATATGACATTTTATTAATGGGGTATCACATGTTTTCTAAAACACTCGAAAAAGTGAAAGAAGTATATCGTCCTGAGAATGAAGACGAAGACATTACAATTGATAAGCTACAAATGGATTATTATATTGGAGGAACACATTGTTATTCTATAAATAAAACTGGAGCTAGAAAATTATTGGATTATATTGATAAAAATGGTATAAAACATGGAATTGATTATTTATTTAAAATTATTCCGGAATTGGAGTGTTTTGAAACACGACCCCATGTTTCATTTTCGGAATGGAACGAAGGTGGCAAGGCGATTGATAGCGATATTCAGAATATGTATGACAGCATTGATTTATCTGATGATACACTGGATGGATTGCTACAAAAATACCACTACTATCCAAATCAAGATTTTTTTGGAAGCGACATTCATTACATTGGAAATAAATCATTATTTGATCAATTGTTAATTGCAGAAAGAAATCCAGAATGCGTTTGTTTTAATACGCTTGGATACTTTAAAAAGGGAATGGAAAAAACTGCATTGAAAAGTTTAAATGGGTGTAATTTGTATGTAAAAAAAAAATATAGTCGCAATAATGATAAAGGCGATAATGATAATGGCGATAATGATAATGGCGATAATGATAATGGCGATAATGATAACCGTTATATATTTATCCAAGGAGTAGATCAAAAAGATTGTGATTTATACAGAAGAAATAACATTAGTTTTGAAGAAATGAAAGCGGTAGCAGATAAAGATATAAACTGTGCATGTTTTAACACATTGGGTTTTTTTAAAAGTGAAATATCTTTTTTGATAAAATCTCCTTACTTTTCAAATAAAGATGGACTATATGTGAAAAAAGAACATTATAATAAATACAATTCAATAAAGAATGATAATAATGCGAACATTTTAGATTCTATACATAACTCAAATGGTACATATTGTTTTATTCATAGTTGTAATTTAAGAAACAATGATATTTTGGATGAAATAGTTGATAAAATAAATAAAATGGAGTTTGACCATATATTTATTATAAATATTGGAAATAAAATAAATAAAGTGTATGGAGAGAATGTAAATATAATAGAATATTCGGAAAATATAAATTTATTCGAGATTCCTACCATAAATATAATTCACTCATTTTGTGTAAGAAATCCCGAATCAAAAGTATTATATTTGCATACAAAGGGTGTTTCTTATCAAACGGTTCCACAGCAAGTGGTTGACTGGAGAAATATGATGTTATATTTTTTAATAAATAATAACTGTATCAAACTTCTTGAAAAACACGATATTGTTGGATGTAATTATTTAGAAAATCCTCATCCACATTTTAGCGGGAATTTTTGGTGGACAAGGGCATCCCATGTTAATAAATTGAAACCGATAGAAACAGCTGTAAAACATGATGCAGAATGGTGGATATTTTCTGATAATAAATCAAATCCGTCTTATTATTCGTTGCATAATTCGGGTGTAAATCATTATCATGAATTATATCCAGTTGAAAGATATAAGGAAAATGAAAAAATAATTAGAGTAAAAATGCTTTGCAACTGGTGTTCTTCCAAAGATTTGTGCAACGAATGGTCAAACATGTGTGAACGTGGATACATCTGGAAAAATATTGAAATCACTTGGGATGACTGTAACATTGACTACTGGGTTATTATCAACAAACCGTGTGACAACAGTTACTACGATCCGAAACGAACCATTGTGTTTCAAATGGAACCTTGGGTCAACAACGAGTCGCATTTATGGGGAGTAAAAACATGGGGTAGTTGGGCAGAACCGGACGAAAATAAATTTTTAGCGGTGCGCGGTCGTAAGACAAAATGTCATAATAATGCTTTTTGGCAACTTGAATTAAATTATAATGAATTAATCGATTTAAAATATGAAAATGAAAATAAACTGGATGCAGTAAGTTCGATATGCAGTTCAAAATACTATGACGAAGGTCACATTGCCAGAATCGATTTTCTAAAATTTTTGGAAACGAAGGGGGGTATTCCGCTTGACGTTTTCAACCAAGACAATCAACATAAGTTTAAAACATATAGAGGACCATTGACTCCGTACGTGGATAAGAGTAAAGGAATTGCGCCATATAAATATTATTTCATGGTAGAAAACAATTATGAAGAAAATTTTATAACAGAAAAGATTTGGGAACCCATATTATGCGAAACTCTTGTATTTTATTACGGGTGTCTAAACGTTTGTGATTACATTAATCCCGAAGCATTTGTTCAACTGGACATGAACGATTTTGAAAAGTCGTATCAAATTGTTAAACAGGCCATCGAAGAGGATTGGTGGAGTCAAAGAATTGAGGCGATTCGTAGAGAGAAGAAGAAGATTTTGAATGAACTGGCATTTTTTCCAGTAATTGAAAACATTATTACAAACGTGAAAGGATTACTAATTGTATTTGCTGTTTATTCTTCTAGTGAAGAAGTATCAAAATGTATAATAGAATGTAAAAACAAAATAATGGAAGTTTATCCATATTGTCGAATTGTTTACATTGACAATAATTCCATTAATAAAAATTGGAAACAAAAAGATATGCATGTTATAATGAATGATGATATTTATGGATACGAAATAGGCGCATATCGAAAAGCTTTACAATATTATCGTGCAGATAAATATTTATTTTTACAAGGAACTGTTTTTATAAACAAAAAGATTGAGTATGAATTAAAAGAACATTCGCTGGATATTAAAATGCTTCAAAGTTTTAAAATGTATAATGGAGTTATGGAATATAAAAAATATATTGATGAAATTATGAATTATCAAAATATAAAAGAATTAAATTTAGATGTTCATAACTGTCAAAATGTGAATTGTGTCTTTGGAAATAATTTTTATTGTAATAATTTTTTTGTTGAAGAAATGTTAAAAGATGGATTATTTAATATCATTTGTTATGATAAACAGTATTCATGTTCTTTTGAAAGAATATTGGGTTTATATATTTATAAAAAATTAGGTGATGTTTTACCGATTGATGACTGTCATCATGCGTCTACCATTCAATATAACACATTGCCATATAATTATGACTATGTAATGTGTAAAATTTGGTGTTCGCAAAAATAAGTTTACTGTTTACTGTTTACATAGGGTTATTAAATTAAAATTATTTAATTAAATTAAAATTATTTAATTAAATTAAAATTATTTAATTAAATATGATTAAGTAATAGTTTAAATATTAAATCATTTTGTAATATATGTTAATCTGATAGTTTATGTTGTGTTGTATGTATCCTTCACTATTTGGATTTAAAAAATTAACCGATAATCCTGAAATTGTTAGTAGTGTCAATAATAGTATCAATAATAGTATCAATAATAGTATGAATAACGCGAATAGTGCTACTGTATTTACCAAATGTCAAAATGAAGTGAATCAAAATATATATAACGATTATGATGGCGCATCCATAAAAAACAACATGGATGAATTTATATCACTTTTTAAGACGCAAGAAAAGGCGTGTTATGAATTACGATCCGAAAATACCGTTTTAAAAATGAAACTAGAAGTGGCAAATGAAACGATTCGCATTCAATCAAGAAAAATAAAATCATTAAAAATGAAAAAAATCAACCTGAAAATTGAAAATAATGTTTATAAAAATGTTTTATATAATTCATCATTATCATTCAATAATAATCACCAGCATTCTAATTTTAGCAATAACAATAATAATTTTATAAAGAGTGAAGAACCAGCCATCTCATCACATTCATATCCACCTCCACCTCCGCCTCCACTACCTCTTCCACCATCAACCAAGTTGAAAGTAAACGGAAATTTTCAAATGAACAGCGTATTGGATGAACTGAAAAGTAAAATAAAAAAAATCGATTAAAAAACAATGTTCTCATCAATCCATTTTTTAATTCGAATATTAGTCGGGTGTAACATCATATTTAGCCCATTTGCATAATCCACAAAATTCGTATCATCGCGATTCATTTCAATAAACACATTATAAATAATTCGAAATATCTCATCCGTATACAGTTCTGAAATTTTTATAAATATGGTATCCATATCAATTTCTGGAGATGCTGGTGATGCTGGTGATCCTGGTGATACTGGTGAAGACATGGGAAAGGAATTTAATTCCTTTTTATTTAATTGTTTTTCGTTTTCATATTCTAGAGAGATGGATGACGCTGTTACATTATCATTTTCAATTCTCGTAATTTTATTTTTTTTATCGTGGTAACCGTGCCTGTTGTTGTGTTTATTGTTTTTATCATGCGGAGAATGCTCGTGATTCGTGGACGACTGTTGTTGTTGTGGCATTGATGATGGCGGAACAATATGATTCAATTCCGGAATCATGCTAACAGGAGTCGCCGCTGCCGTATGATAATTGTAATTGTTATTTGTTCCATCCAACATATTTTTATACATTTGAAGCGTGTGTAAAACATGCGTTTTATCGGTTTGATTATACGTTCGAATCAAATTATTGATTCCATTTTTAGCCAAGTGGATGAGCAATTCGAATAATTTCGTATGCTCCACTTTCATGTCCGTATAAAATTTTTTAAATCTACAAAAAATATTAAATAAATAAAATAAATCTTCTTGGGTATCGTTGTTGTACCATCGGGTCACAGATTGCGTATACGATGGCGCTTGAATGTGTAATATATTATTTTGTATTGTCAACTTTGACCCGATCGGATAATATGATAATAATGCGATTTGAATGAGGGCTTGAAGCGGTTCAAGAATGGTCTCAAAACGCTCCTTTTTTTTGTTTCCACTCACTGTTTTATATAAAAGCTGAATTGTTGTTTGCATGCTAATGATATTCATGTTATATTTTTAAGTTATCTTTTATGAACAATTAATTATATTATGAAATTGATGAAATTGTAGGTTGGTTATATTATGAATATAATAGTGTATTGATATTACTAATAATTATTTTTATTAAAAAAATATGTAAAAAAATAATTATTATGAGATTGGTGTATGT
>Ga0247722_10000397_pt1 | contig 27304 bp, 32 predicted proteins | sample MSEWelMarce3H_FC_FD_189094 | JGI IMG/M metagenome (GOLD analysis project Ga0247722, IMG submission 189094) | Subsurface sediment microbial communities from gas well in West Virginia, United States - MSEEL Well Study Marcellus 3H_FC | ecosystem: Environmental > Terrestrial > Deep subsurface >... | reverse complement strand
TAATATATTAAATACAATTCGTAATTAATATAACAATGGGTATCCCTAGCTATTTTTCATATATTGTGAAAAATCATGGCTCGATAATAAGGCGATATTTAAAATCTGATATGCAGATTGACAATTTTTTTATGGATTGCAATTCTATTATTTATGATATTGTGAATAGCATGAAGACGCCGGTTGTTGCCGACGCGGATATTATAAAAGCGGTCATTGCAAAAATAGAGGAATATATTGCAATAATCTCTCCAAAAGCGATAACGTATATAGCCTTTGACGGTGTTGCGCCGGTTGCAAAAATGGAGCAACAGAGATGCCGAAGATATAAATCCGCGTATCAATCAGAATATTCATCTGTATTATTGAAACAAGAGAGAAAATGGAATACGTCGGCAATTACCCCTGGGACTCAATTCATGGACGAGTTGAACCGCGCAATAACCGCGCATTTTGCCAAAGAAAACGTGATTGTAAGCGGTAGCGACGCGTTCGGGGAAGGCGAGCATAAGCTCTTTGAATATATACGCACATCGCCAGCAATTACGAAAGAGAGCGTGAATGTTATTTATGGTCTCGATTCGGATTTGATTATGCTTTCCATAAACCATTTGCCTATAAACAGCAATATATATTTGTTTCGCGAGACCCCGGAGTTCATCAAGTCGATTGACAAGACACTGGAACCGAATGAAACGTATATGATGGACATTCCTTTGCTGGCGGAAATAATTGGAGAGAACATGGGAGGAGGGCCGGTGAACCGCGTGTATGATTATATATTTTTATGTTTCTTTTTGGGGAATGATTTCATGCCGCATTTTCCTGCTCTGAATATTCGTACTGGAGGCGTTGACAAGATGATTAGCGCGTACAGAGAAACAGTTGGAAAGACTAAGAACGTATTGACGGATGGGTCGGTTATATATTGGAAGCACGTGTTTACACTCGTTAAATATTTGGCTTCTTTAGAAGAAGAATACATTCAAAAAGAGATGAAATTGCGCGATAGAAGAGAGAAATTCTATTATCCGGAAGACACACCTGAACAGGAGTTGAAAAAATTTGAGGCCATTCCGACATATGAAAGAGGCGCAGAGCATTTTATGAATCCGTTTGAAAGAGGATGGGAAAAACGGTATTATATTTCAATTGTTGGATGCAAAATCACAAAAGAATTGAGAGAGAAAATATGTGTGAATTATTTGGAGGGTTTAGAGTGGACGATGAAATATTACACGCAAGGTTGTCCGGATTATCGATGGAAATATGAATTCAACTATCCGCCTTTATTAGTGGATTTGATGCGGTATATTCCTCAGCACGAAAAAGAATTCATTACTTTATCGAGACCGCCGGTCAGCCCATTAGTGCAATTGTGTTATGTATTGCCGAGAAAAAGTCATAGTCTTTTGCCGAAAGAAATACGAGCGAAATTGGACCCGACTCTGTATCCTATCGATTGCAAATTCATATGGGCGTTTTGCCAGTATTTTTGGGAATCGCATGTGGAATTGCCCGAGATAGACTTGGAGAAATTGGAAAAAGTTATTGAAGGTGTTTAGAAAAAAATTGAAAAATATCAATGTGATACATAAAAATCTAAATACAAATGACCACAGCAATTTCTAGAGAATTGTATAGAAAAGTCTTGGGTATATTGAAATTTCAGAGCTTTAGAGAGAGACAGGACGCAATATTTGATATTGTGCAAGAAGAAGATGAAGATTCAAATTTGGCAGGACAAATAAATCAGATTATTTTTGACCATTCATGCAGAAAATGTATGCATATTATACCTTTAGTGAAAAACGAAGATTTCAAAAAATTGGAGGACTACTGCAGTGATTGCGGAAATATAAAAGATATGAAAGACGACGTGAAAAATTTCAAGACACATTATGAGGATTAATTCGTTTTTTTATTATAATAATATTATTACGCAATAATATTATGTCAAAAGAGATAATTAGTCAGTTCGCTTCTCGCGAAGATTTTCTTAAATTGCTTAAAGTGAATCCTGGTCTGGTTATTATGAAAATGGGAGCGACATGGTGTGCGCCTTGCAAGAAAATTGCCCCGGTGGTCGAAGGGTTTTTTCTCTCGTCTCCGAAAAACGTCATCTGCGCGGACATTGACGTGGACGATAGTATTGATTTATATGCTTATTTGAAAAGTAAAAAAATGGTGAACGGTATTCCAGTTATTCTTTGTTACGTGAAAGGCAATACAACTTTTTCGCCGAATGACTGCGTAACTGGCGCGGACCCTGCGCAATTGGATGCGTTTTTCAAACGCTGCGGGATTTTATTGAAAAAAGTAGAAACAGCATATAGTTTATAGAAAAGGGTTTAAAGGCAACAAAAATAACTTATTCATAATGGAAGATTACTCGTCAAAGACCGCTGAGCTATTGAAGAGAGCATTGGAGACAAAATTTGTATTTGAAGTCGCGAAATGCTGTGGATATAGCGAGTTGGTGACGGAATTTAAACTCGCGACTCTTCATGATTTATATCGCACAGTTTCTATGCAATTCGAGAGCAATCATTTTTCTGGCTTGTATTTCGTCAATGCAGAAGACGACATTCGAATACTTATCCCGGATACGAATGAGAGTCTTCGTCAATTTATTATGCAACATCAAGGGGTTCTTCGGCCGGTCTATCCGATTCCGGCGGCGGTTGTTTATAAAGTATTTATGGCGGATGCGTGTGGACATGTAGTAGAGGAAAATGATAATGAGAATAATGACAAAAATAAAACAAATGCCGAGCCTGTTAATGAGATTATCTCGATAAATTCGCAGGCAGGTTCAACTATAACTTTGAAGATACATATAAGTTGATTCTCTCTTCTTAATAATATCATAATTATTTATGGATTTGGATTTGGATATAAATAATTATGATTTGGAAGATATTTTAGGATTGTTTCGGATTCCTGTGAATTTTGATGAGAGAAATTTGAAAAATGCAAAGGGAATCGTATTGCGTACGCATCCGGATAAATCAGGACTTCCAGCAGAGTATTTTTTATTTTATTCTAAAGCGTATAAGGTTTTACATTCAATATGGGAATTTCGTCAAACGACTACTAAAAATACTGAATACGACAAAGAGGAATATTTAGAAAAGGATAAGAAAGTCGTGCTCGATAAATTTTTAAAAGGCAAAGATTTCAACAAGTGGTTCAATGCAGAATTTGAAAAAAGTAGGATAGCAGAAGACGATGGATATGGAGAATGGCTGAGAGCAGAAGAAGATGTAGATGGGGAGGGTATTCATGAGAGAAAAAAGAAACAGCGCAATGCAGAGTTAATAGAATATAGAGAAATTGAAGAATTAAACGCTTCTCTCCCGTATGGTTCTGAATTGGGCAATGAACCTCCTAAGTCTTTTTCTTCGGATTTATTCAGTCGATTGCCCTATCAAGATTTGAAAAAAGCGCATACAGAGACGGTTATCGGAGTCACGGAAGAAGATTTTGAAAAAGTCCAAAAATTTAGCAACGTCGAAGAATACAAAACATTTAGAAACACGCAATCAATGACTCCACTGAATGATGAACAATCTAGACAATATTTAAAAAATAAAACAATTACTGATGAAGAGAGAACGGTGAAACGTGCATATACTTTGGCAAAGCAATCCGAAACAGCTATGAAAAATAATACAGACTTCTGGTCAAATTTATTTTTAATAAAATACTAATATATGTATCTATATCTGATTCTATTTATCATTTGCGGGTTTTTATACTATAAATATATTGAAAAAATGGATAAATATCGAGGTCCTATGAAGTATGACGAATTGCGAAAGTATTTGTTAAACGTGAACGACACCGACAATTTGCATACGACATTGAAACCGATATTATGGATACATATGAATTATGAATATAACTCGCGAAATTGGGAGAGCTTTGGTTCGAGAAGTAGTACCGATTTGAATCAGCCTTATTTATATTTGACGAGTAAAAGTATTATTGAAAAATGCAGTGATTCATTTCATATCTGTATTATCGAAGATTCTTCTTTTGCGAAATTGATTCCTGATTGGCAAATCAAAATGGAGACCATATCGACGCCTATTATTGAAAATGTTCGCACACTTGGTCTTCTTAAACTATTGCATATTTATGGCGGGTTTGTCGTCTCGCCGGCATTTCTCTGTTTAAAGAATTTAGAGAAGCTTTATGAGACCGGAATACATAACGGGAGAATGTTTGTCTGTCAAACTGCAAAACCGGATTCATTTGATATAAATATGATTGGCGCGCCGAAGCAAAACGAGATGGTTGCAGAGACCATTCAAAAATGTCAAATACTCATTTCAAGCGATTACACCGCGCAATCTGTTTTTGACAAAGAGTATAGCAAATGGTTTCACAATGCAAAACATAAAGTAAATATCATCGGCGGTAAACTCGTCGGCACTAGGACAATCGACGACGAACCCATACTTATTGATAATCTTCTTTCATCAGAATACATTCGATTTTATGACGGAATGTACGGAATCAATATTCCACACAAACAAATTCTAGAGAGAACATATTATAGTTGGTATGCGAGGTTGTCCACCAAACAAGTACTCGAATCCAAGGTGATTTTGAGTAAATACATTGCTTTGGGTCACGTGGATGCCCCGGGGGAGCCAACTACGCAGATGGTGGGCTATTGGAAAGTGCCTTTGGATGCGCCTGTTTATGGACTTATGCCGAGTGGTCTCGGAGATAAAGTTGCAAAGTTTAAAAGCATGCCTTCACGACAACCAATTCCGGAATAAATATTTAATTTATACATGTAATATAGTATGTCGCAGATATTCAAAACCCCAATCCCTATAAATCAATTTAAGGTATTGCTTGATAATTTGTGCGTTAAACAGCATGGATGTTATATATTTAATAATGATTCATATAAACGAGGAATCTTTAATAATTCCATACCGGAATTTCTTGAAAAATGTAAAGAATATTATCATTTATCAAAACATAAATATCTAGAGAAAAAAATGACGTATAACGGGTTTACAACAATAATACGTCAGATTTGCAACAATAACAACATTAGATACACGTCAAAATTGAAATATGACAAATCAGTTTATATAATTTATTATTATATATATATAAATGACGACCTTACGTAGAAAACGTTTAAAGCGTAAAGGACGCGGACTCGGTTCTAATCCTGATAAAAACATGTTAGCAATGGTTCCTTATTCTCGTAAAAGCCCTCCGCGTTCTCGTAAAAATCCTCCTTCAAATACTCCTTCGTCTCGTATAGTTGCAATGCCAAACGTGTATAGTTTAAAAGAAATTACTGCTTTATATAATGCATGTCAAAACAAATTAACTACAGACAAAATGGCTCTGAAAATTATTGAAGATTTGGATAAAAAAATAAGCATACTAGAAATTGATATTCCACAGTCATCTAGGAAAGATACATATTGCAGTTTTAAGAATATTTTCTTATTCGAAATCATTGCGACATCTGTTTATAAAAGCGTGTTCAATATTCCAGATATTATTTTTAGTCGTTATATGTCAGATATTAAGCAACACATTAGAAAAAAAGGAGTGCATGTGAATGAATTGATGAAAGGCGACAGGTCAGTTTGTATCGAAACGAAAATACCTGCTGTATATTTTAATAATCTTTTAGAGAAACTCATATATTATGGAAGCTACGGACATATTTCACATGCAATTGAAGGAGATTCGCCACAGTTAGAGCATTTATTAAGATTAATTGATATGACATACTACCACGGTGCCATATGCAATTCGCCTCAAACGTTTATTAATCCAGTAGTATCTCCCGCATGTTCCGCAATATACAAAAGAATTGTCACAAATAATAATACGTATACTTTGAAACAATTACTGGAAAAAGCAATTTTATAGCTATAGTTTAAATGGAAAATAAATTTCATGATAAAATTTTAAAATTGGCAAAAACACCAACTTCAACAAATGCTGATATAGATGTCGTCTTTAGAGATATGAAAAAACAACGTCTATTATGGAAAGACATTTCTAGCAACACATATATTGACAGAGTTTTAGAAGAGTACGACGTAGAAAACGCAAGTCAAAAAGATATTGATAATATGCCATTAGAGTTTAACAAATCATTACCTTTCTCATTCCCATTAAAAATATACCGCAGTAATCCTTTCATCTGCAATGTTATCTCTCTTTGTATTGGAAATAGTCTCGCATTTATGTTGTGGAGAATAATAACAATATTTGCAGGCGAACTTTCAGAAAGCATGCCCTCTGCCGGCGTTTTCAATTACAATCCTGTCACTTTAAAATGGGAGAGAACCTACAATAAAACCGCGTATTTAACATCTATTTTAAATTCATTCATTTATTACGGGTCAAGAGCTGAACATTTAAAGACTTTAAACCACGTTAGCGCCGCGTCAGATTTGATTGACGTATTGTATAAAAAAGGCGCACGATGTGACAATCTGAATTCTCTAATTAATCCCATCGTTATTCCTATTAAAGTATTCAGAACACAATCTTTTTCTGCCAATGTCATCATATACAGGAAAGTAATCGAAAATAACGATGCATACGCGAAAGATATGCTAATCCAACAATTAATTGAAAAATTAAATAGAAGAAATAAGATTGTTTGAGAAAAGCGCCAATTCGATTTCTTCTTCGTGAATGTTATTGAATATTGTAATGTATTTGCATATAATAGGGATAAATTTGTATTTGAATTCTTCTGTCAATATTGCGGTAGATTTCACAAAGATGAAATAATTATCCAAAATATCTATTACTGAATATCCTTTGTCGTGAATGTCATATAAATTTTGTATAGATTCGCGCAAATTTTTAGAGAGAATATTTTGCGTAAATTCTTCAAACCATATCGTAGAAATATCCGTGCATAATTGCATTGCTATTTCAATAGTTATTGTACAATTAAGTAATTTACATTTTTCCATATAATTGATGAGTATTTTCACGGATTTGTTGCATATATTTAATATGTATTCTTCGGCGTCGCTATCAAGTCGAATACCTTCAGATGCTTTTATACGCGTCAATATCTTAGAAATATCAGAGATTTCTAGATTATGAATTTGCATTAGCGTGAACCTCGATTGAAGACTTTCAATTACTTTCTGGGTATTGCTACAAGATGATATGAAATGTACGTTATTACTGTATTTATCCATACAGTTTCTGAATATTTGTTGGCTTTGTTCGGGAATCATGTCAATATCGTCTAGGACAATTATTTTTTTCCGGTGTTTAATGCTACACCTTGTTTGGCAAAATGTTTTGACTTCTCCTCTGTAATATTGCACACCTTGTTCCTTTAAACTATTGATATGCAAAATATTTTCGGTATTGGTTGACATGTCGGAATAGTATTCGCGAATGATTGCGTCGAGCATTACTGTTTTTCCTGAACCAGAATTTCCTACAAGAAGTATGTTTAATATATCCAAACTCATGAGGGTTTTAATAGCCCGTATCAAGTCAACACATGATTCAAAATCTTTCAAGAAAATGGGTTTGAATTTATTAATAAACAGTGTAGTTGTAGCCATTCGTTAATTGTAAACTTTGATTATCTTTAAATATAAATATTAATGGAAAACTATTATAGTATTTTAGAAGTTCCCGAAACATCGACAATTGAAGATATTAAAAAATCATATCGTAAATTGTCTTTAAAATGGCATCCAGATAGAAATCGCGGAAATCCCGAAGCGGAAGAAATATTTAAAAAAATAAACGCGGCATATGAAACCCTCGGTAATTCTGAGAGCAAAACATCGTATGACATGGGTCGAAAGAATCCTTTTGCTGGTCTAGGGGGAGGGGGTGGCGGTGTTGGAATAAATCTGGATGAATTATTTGCAAATCTTTTTTTTAGAGGCGGTGAGGGCATGTCCATGGCGCCAGGTCTAGAAGGTCTTGGACGGTTTCCGCCGGGTGCAAACGTTCACGTATTTCGCAATGGTGTTGATTTGAGCAATGTATTTCAAATGCGACAAAAACCTGTGCCAGTTCAAATAACATTGAATGTCAATATGGAAATGGTATTGAGCGGAGGCAAAGTTCCTCTAGAAATAGAGAGATGGATAATGGAGAATGGTAATAAAGTTTCTGAGATGCAAAAAGTATATGTAGATATTCCAAAAGGAATTGATAACGACGAGATAATTATTCTCGAGGGACAGGGAAATATATCTGGTCCGGATAACAAAGGAGACGTGAAAGTCTTTATTAAAATAGAAAACGACACTGAATTTCAGCGCAGAGGACTCGATTTGATATACAACAAAAATATTTCTCTCAAAGATTCTCTATGCGGGTTTTCATTTGAAATGAAATATATTAATAACGTAGTCTACACGATAAACAATAAACCTGGCAATGTGATTCCGAATGACTATCAGAAAATAATTCCGAATATGGGATTGACCCGCGATAGCCATACTGGGAATTTAATTATTGTCTTTAAAGTAGAGTTTCCTCAAAGCATTAGTTTGGAAAATATAGAAATAATTAAATCGATTCTTTAAACCCATTTAAAAATAAAACAATAGTAAATAGCAATGGACGATTGGGAGCAAGAATATGAAGAAAACCCGGAACCTGTTATAAAATCGGAAGCAGAAGTCAAGAGCATTATGGAGAGAAAACTTGTGGAAGATTCAGATAATGCATTGACGGATTCATTGTTTGGGGTAACGGCAAAACCGATTCCAAAACCAATCATTATTCCGCAGCCAAAAACAATACAAAAACGAAAACCTATAGTAGAAAAAGATAAAGATACAGTCAATCAGAACAGATTAAGAAAACAAGAGAAGATTCGGCATGAAGAGATATTTGGTCATGGCGAATTAGACGAAATAGAGGAAAAGTATTACAACTTTGAAGAGAAATACAGATGACAATTACTCATAAATTTCTTTTTCTAGTTCGATGCAATCTTTGTTTATAGAATCTACTACAACAACTTCAATATTTTGAGGGATTGTTTCTAGGGATATAATTGTTTCAAATTCTCTCAATATATGCAGTTTATATTTGACTTCGCTATTATTAATCGTGCATTGCCCCGTCCATCGGTCGAGTTTAAGAATATCATTTAGCGATTGAACTCTTCCGGAAGGAGACTGATATTTTTTCTCTCTTTTTCCTGGTCTCCCAGAAGGACATTTAATTCTCCATTCGCATGAAAGCGCATTGACATGTCCATGAAATCCTGAAACCATTGCACAAATTTCCCATCCGCCATTTGTCCTGCTTGTGGCTTTTGCTCCACCACAAATTTCTTTATTGTGTTGTCGAAGACGGCGCATTGGATTATTTGTAGACCCGTTATATGTTGAATACTTATACTGTTCTTGTGTATTTCTTAAAATATAGCAATACCACATTTTTATATTGCTATATTATATAATGGCAGGACGACCTAGAAAGATTCGCAGTATTCAATCTTACATAAATCATTCGGATACTCATTCAGGATTAGGAATGCTTAAAGAAGGCACCGCGCCGAAAATAGGTGTGACGAGGAATTTTTGGAATACTTACTCTACTGAGTCGACACCTGGTCCAACTAGTTATATAAATACACAGGCATATTACAATAGTCTTCGCTGGACAAATTACCGAGCAAGATTATCTGGTCCTCCGATACTATAATGCGGTACCAGTTTCAATGTCGATTAGACCGGGAACTTCGTCTTCTTCTTTTCTCTCTTCTTCTTCTTCTTCTTTTCTCTCTTCTTCTTGTTCTTCTTTCTTACTTGTTAATAAAGAGAGGTCAATAATCTTACACGATTTTTTCTTATCCATTGGTGGAATGCATTTGTTAGAGAGAATTTCAATATCGCATGTTTTTTTGATAATGTTATCCTTTGTAAATTTATTGTTTTTCACATTTAAAAATGCACTAATATCGTCTCTAGGATTGTAGTTGTCCATGCTTTCTGCTTCTATTAAATTAAGACCCTCTTTCCATAGCATTGTATCTAAAAAAGAATACAATTCTATTTTTGAATTCATATTGAGAAGCGAAGTATGAATATTATAAAGGTCCTTGTTTTTCTCGAACCAAACTTTTCTATCATTCTCCATAAAATCTTTGATTTTCTCTTTTGCTCCTTTTGTGAATTCGTTATCTCTTCTTAGCAAATTCAAATAGATTTTCTTATTGTTTATGATGATAGTGTTTGCGTCGGCTCTTAAAGAATATGGCGACTGTAATTCCGCCGCGATGGCAGTTATAAAAGTAGTCCAATCATGCTTATCCGTTATGAATTTTTCGAGGCGTTCTTGCACTTGATATACTTTAATACGTCCAGTGTTAATTGCAATAACAAATGACATCGTAGTGAATAAGAGATTCAAACATAGTTGGAAATTTGCATTAGGCGTTTTGCTGAAATTAGTCACACTAATTGTTCCCGAGGCGGTTGATAGTATTAGACCTAGAATGACATTATTTCGAATCATCTTTCGGCATTCTTCAATAGAATCGTCTAAACATTTAATAACATAAGAAGCATTAATAACCCATTGTAATAAAATTGCTATATTCTCTCCTGTCCAATTTTTTCCCATATTACTTACATCAGTAATGGATTGTTCTTTAACATCATTTTCTTCGGAAGGAGTCGCCATACTTTATACAAATACTTATTATTCTTCGTCCTCTTCTTCTTTTTCTTCTTTCTCTCTTTCTCTTCTATTCTTTCTAGATTTTACTTTTGAAGATTTTCTGGCTCTTGTTTGTTTCTTACGTACAACTTTTTTAAAATTCGTGTCAGGTATTTCGTTTTCTGGTTCAGTAGACCACGTGTTTCCCATTTTATTAACTATTTTATTATAATTAATAAAATATTCCGCTAAATACTTCGTTTATGCGATTTTTCTTGTTTGGATATCCGAAGAAACAATATAGATTGAATTCTCGGTAATAATGATGTATTCCGTCGAGCTCTTGTAGAACTTTGAAATACAGCTGGTGTACTCGTCCTCACTTTTCACCAGCATTTTATCGCCTGACTCTTTAACGCCAATAAGCGCTTTTTTGTCCAAAGAACTCGTCCAGTAATCTAGCATGATTGGTTTATCCTCTACGACTGCAAGTTTTGATGCATGTTTCATAGTAACATCACTCGGAAGACGATAGTTGAACTCCGGGGCAGCAGACGTTTGCTTCTGGTCAGATGACATTATACTACTAAAAATTTATTTGTCTTTAAATACTTATTAATTTTATATATATAATATAAATGTCCAATAGTGATTTAACAAATAAAGAAAATTATCGTCAAATAATTTCTGACGATTATAATACGGTTGCGAATTCTTATATTTTTGTAGTTATTGAATGCATGAAGATTTTTAATGAAAAACTAGTGGACGCATATAATGTAACAAAAGGAATTGAAACAATTACGCATGTTTTTATCATGATGCTATTATATACCAAAAATTTGAAATGCGCAGTGTATTATAGTCAGAAAGCGTATTATTTTTTTGTGGAATTTATAGAGCAAATAACAAACGGACAGAATACGTTTTTGCAATTGACCACGACGGATGCGACGGTATTTGTTTATAAAAAAACAATTTTTGAAATATCGCATGCAAATGTTTGCATATCGTTGTCTTCTGATTTAGATAAAATACATGATTTGAAAATACTCGCAAATACGATTAAAACAATGATTCGGCCTCATTTAACATGCGAAACATTTCAAAAAATGATGCGATGTATTCCGTTGACGACGTCAAAGCTGGCGAATGTTTGTGATTTTGTCAAAATGTTGGACAACAGCGAATTAACGAGTCAAAGTTATTCATCTGCAATGCAGCTCTTTCTATCCATGCTGAATTCAGAGAAAAAATTTAAGCATTTGAACGCGGACTCGATGAGCAAAATCTTAGGGAAAGATTATGCAAAAGGAGTTAAGCAATTGTTTATGGAATAACTGTGATTATTTTTCTGCGAGGTTTTTTGGTCTTGGTCTTGGCTCCTGAGGGTACAACATTTTTGAGACTAATTTTATCATATTCTTCGAGGAGTACACGTTTAATGAATTCGTAAATGATGTGCAAAATGTATTCCTCGCACATGCCGACGATGAGCCCGCTCCCAGTTCTGAAAATCATAAACGATACTTCTGTAGTGCCTTCTTGCTCTTCCGATATTTTTGACCCTGATTGAAAACTTCTCTCCGAATTGTAATAGAATTTGCATTGAATACCTGGATATGAACAGGGGTCAAACATGCACTGGATATTGTATTTGTATTTCAATATGTCAAAGAGCGCTTCGCGATTGATGAAAAACCCGCAATTGAAATTGGAATTAATCAAGACCATAATACTGACGGCAGTATAAGTGAGAGGATGGGGAACAAACGGCGCAAGAATTTCAAGGACATTTTGTTTGACAATGTCAAAGATATCGTCATTGGGTATCCCTGGAATTTCGACTTTGCCGGTATTGAAAATTTTTATGTGGTATTCGTTGAACGTTTCATCGACTTTTAAACGGAGAATGAGGACCACGCAATTGTAAAACGCTCCTTTCTCTTTGCATCTGTAGCTGAGTAAATCCTTCTTTGATATTCCGATGCTGACTTTTCTCGAGTCTTTGAATTTGATACGGCCAGTCGGATTACTGATGCTGGTAATGACAAGCTGATTTACATACAAGTATGATTTCGCCATGTCTTGTATATAATTTAATTCTTCAGGCGTTGTAGAATTAAATTTAGTCTGTTTTTTAATTACTCCATTTGTTGCTTGCGCATAAGGAATAATAGGAATCCCCCAAAATATCTTCATCAAATCCAAATTTTCAGCATTATTCAAATAAGCAATTTTGGATTTTGTAGAAATATACAAATCGGATGGCGTTGGAACGGTATCGCCGGATTTCTCGACATCATTCAAAGCATCTGAAATTGTAGAATTGGTGTCGAGATAGTCTTCTTCTTCCGCGTCATCCTCGTCCATAAATTTTTCCCATTCTTCATCAACAGTTGAAATAGGTTCCATTATATTTATATGTTGTTCTCTCTATATTATTATTTTCAATTATTTATTTAAAGCCATCATTTTTGTGAGGATATAGTTGATAAAACAATCTGTTGAGCAATCTTGGCAATGCATTGCGTTTTCGAGAGTTGAGAGAAACGACGCGGTAATTAATTGCGGTTTTGACCGTATAATAAAATTCAAATAATGTTTAATAATGTTTTTGCTGTCGATATTGTACATGGATGATAGCTTTGTAATATGCAAAGTTAATTTTGACAGAGATTCTGATGGGGTTATTAATCTTTTGTACAATTCTTCAAAAATGGCATCATTAATCACGTGATTTGTTTGGCTATTTTGTATAGATTGTATATAATTAATCATACTTCTCACGTCCGATTTATATGTATTTTGAATAAAGTGGAGAGATTCTATCGAAAGATTGATTTTCTCACATTGAACTATATTGGCCAAATACAGAATGATTTCGTCTTTTGGAAGTTGGTTGAAGCGCAGTTTTATAAATTCGTTTTGAAGACCTTCATCTATTTTGCTTATGTAATTACATATTAAACAGAATCTAACAGATTCGGAATAATTCTGAAGCAAATACCGGAGAGCCTGTTGAGCGTTTTTCGTCATATAATCGACTTCGTCTAGTACTACAAACTTGATACCACCTGTATTAAAGAGGTGCTTTGACTTTACGAACGAATTAATCTGATTTCGAATAATATCAATCCCGCGTTCATCTGACGCATTCAAATGAATACATAGACCAGGGTGTTTCTGATTATTTTTCTCTTGATACGCATTTATTAGATTAATAATTGTTGTAGTTTTTCCAGTACCCGGAGGACCATAAAACAGCAAATTCGGGAAATATCCAGTGTCAATTATATTCGTAAGTAATTGTTTGTTTAAACGGTCCATTACAATATTTTCGAATTTTGTCGGACGATATAATTCAACAAACGGTATTTTACTCATTGGATTAGTTTTTCATGTTTTTTTTAAATAATAATAAAGAAATAGATATTAAACTCTTCTTGATATATATATTCATATAAAAATGAATCCCGGAGAAACAAGTGATGAAGGCGTTAAACAGGGAAAGAAACGCGGCAGGAAACCAAAGGGCGGTAAAATAATTCAACAACTTAATTTGACGACCCCGCAAGTTTTTAGTAAACCAAATATCATCTTGCATTTGAAATGCTCAATGAAGGATATTGACCCTGGCGCCTGTTCCGGCAGTGAAGTCGAATCGTATAACGTGGCGAATTTGATGTACGAAATAATAGACAAAAAAGAAGACGCGATATACACACCTGAACTCGCTCCTACTAGTACTACCACGTCGGCTAGTGTGGACAAAGACCAGAAAACAATATACAACAAATTACAGGAGTTGTCCTTTAATTTGCATTCGAATAGCATGTTTGATAAAAAATCCGCATGCTTTTGGTGTTCCTCTGATTTTGACAGCCTGTCTATTCACATTCCGAAGAGCTGTATTAAAGGTTCTTATGAAGTATATGGTTGTTTTTGCAGTCCAGAATGCGCAACTGGCTATTTGATGCGCGAACCAATTGACAGTTCAACACGGTTTGAGAGATATGCTCTACTCAATCACATATATGCAGGTGTTTATAACTATACCAAAAACATAAAACCCGCACCAAATCCGTATTATATGCTCGACAAATATTACGGAAATTTGACTATTCAGGAATACAGAGCTTTGCTCAAGAGCGAGAGATTGTTTTTAACAATTGATAAACCAATGTCTAAAATATTGCCCGAAATACATGAAGACAATGAAGAGTTTATTATTAATAACAAAATCATTCCGTCAAAGCGCGTAATTCCTCTTAAAAAACCTACTATTACATTTAGCTGAGGTCCTGTTCCAATTTCGCATATTGGTTTGCATTGAAATCTCGTATAGACATGTCCATTTTATGACGAATTTGTCTATATATTTCTTGATTTGGAGAGCGAGTAATGCTCGTAGGAAAATTCGCCGTAGATATTCCTAAATAATTTTTAATAACTTTTACTTCGTCCCCTCCGAATTCCGTCAATTTCTCTCTTATTTCAACTTCTGAATAGTTTGTTTGTCTAAGAATAATATTGATTTTATCGGTCTCTTCCATAAATATTATATTCAAATATATTATGTTACAGATATATCCGCCAACTCTCATTTATTTATGTTTTTCGATTATACAGATAATTTTTTCCATTATGAATAATGAGCCGACCATTGCGCAGTATAAATTCATTGCAACCGTTATACTTGCACTGCTAATAAATATGCTATATGACCACGGTCTCGCTATCATTGCATGGATTATTGTTTTTGTACCTTTTATGTTGATGACGGAACTGTGGTTTATGGCTATACCGACTACAACTGCAAATTTGGGGAGATATATGGGCTCTAATGTAGGGGTCATTTTCCCAAATATTAAAATGGAAGTGATAGAGAATCCGGTCCCCCCTGTGGGGGACTCCTCGTATGCCTACGAAAGCAAATGATTTTATGAAAACGATTTAAAAACCTTATAAGTAATAGATTTATATTATGCTCACGCAATTTTTCTATAATATGGTTATGGTTTACACATATATTTGTTTTTATTTGAAAAAGCTGTATGTGCTTTTGAATATTGGCGCAGGAGAGAAAGACGGCGGTATTATGATTTATCAGGACTGCGTAGAGAGTTGGCGGAGCGTACACCATTTACCTGCGGTAAAATTGCGCGGCGTGGGGGATTTTGTTATTCATACCGACAAAAACGATAAACAAATTATTTATTTTGGACCTCCTTTCAAACTGTACGAGACTCCGGCGTGTACTTATAAATTCATATCGACTGTTGTTACTGTGGATGGTAAGAAATATACGATTTTGGACGACGGCCGTTTTTTCATGGTTGGAAATCGTATAAACAAATACATTGTGAAATATTTGCTGAAAGATTTGAAGATTGATACGTATTCGCTGGATATTATTGACCAGAATGCGAATTTTATAACATTGGGAGAGAATGATGAAATTGTTTTAAATTTAAATACATATGAGATAAAAACAATATAAAAAAAATTGATTAGAATAATACATGTCGACTGGTAATCAATTAACAATGATGGCCGTTGAAAATGTCGAAACTCCTGATTTTCACAAATTGTCTGGGGAGTGGACATTGTGGGTACATTTACCACACAACTCCGATTGGAGTATCAAAAGTTATGACAAGATTTCAACTTTTGATACAGTAGAAGTTGCAATCGCAATCACGAAAACAGTTCCTGAAATAATGACGACAAATTGCATGTTATTCTTGATGAGAAAAGGCGTTGCGCCAATGTGGGAAGACCCTAAAAATAGAAATGGCGGTTGCTTTGCCTACAAAGTTATGAATAAATCTGTTTATTCTTTGTGGAAAGAATTGAGTTTTTGTTTAGTCGGAAATACGTTGAGTACAAATGCAGAATTTTTGAGCAGTATTACCGGAATTACTGTTTCTCCAAAACGAGGATTCTGTATTTTCAAAATATGGATGACCTCATGCAAGTTCCAGAATCCAGCTATTGTCACTGCTGATATTAAAAATTTGGTGCCCCAAGGATGCATTTTTAAGAAACACGGTGCCAATTAATAAAGTTATTTTAATTACAATATAAAGCCTTCTTTTTTTATATTGTATGCCGAGACAGAGTGTGTGTTTGAACATGATTGTGAAAAATGAGGCTCACATCATTGGCCGTACTTTGGAAAACTTATTCTCGTTTATTCCTTTTAGCTATTGGGTGATTTCTGATACGGGGTCGACGGATAATACGAAGGAAGTTATACGAGATTTTTTTAAAAAGCGTGGAGTACCTGGTGAACTAGTGGAACATGAATGGCGCGATTTTGGATATAACCGTTCAAAAGCTCTTGAATGCGCATATAATAAGAGCGACTACCTGCTGATTTTTGACGCGGATGATTCTATTATGGAGAAATTCGTACTGCCTTCACCGCTTCTTCTCGACAAATACAATTTCAAATTTGGGAAAGGATTCTCTTATGTCCGGCCTCTTCTCGTTAACAACCGGAAAAAATGGTGCTTCAAAGGAGTATTGCATGAATCTTTGACAAATATGGAAGTGATTAATGGAGAGACGACCATTGACGGCGACTACTACATTGATTCCGGACGCCTCGGAAATCGAAGCAAAAATCCGAATAAATATTATGACGATGCTATAGTCTTGGAAAAAGCATTTGTTGACGATTTTACTAAGGATTATCCTATGGCGTGTAGATACGCGTTTTACTGCGCACAGAGCTATAAAGACGCCGGTGAGAAATATATAGACAAGAGCATTGAATGGTACAAAAAATGCTTGACATTGCACAATTGGGACCAAGAAAAATACTACAGTTGTCTCATGATTGGTGACTTGTCAATGAGAAAACAGAACTCTGTCGAAGCCATAAAATATTGGTTGAAGTCTATTGAATACGACCATGAGAGAATTGAAGGAATTGTCATGGCGATGAATTTCTTTAAAGCAAATGACCAACATCTACTTGTATCTTCTCTCTTCAATAGATTCAAAGGATATCAAAAGACATTTCCGAAAAATGATAAATTATTCTTGTTTGAAATTCTTTATAGATACGATATGGAATTGCTCTATTTATCGTGTGCGCATTTTTTGAAGGAATATGACGCGGGATATGCGTGTTGCAAAGAGCTATTGTTTTTAGACAGCATCGATAAAGACAAAGTAAAAAGCGCTTTCTCAAATATGTTGTTGTATCCTTCACAGGTCGACGCAGAGACCGACGGGAAAGTTTTTGAACGCGCCAACAGTCTAATGCCGACTTTTTCAGAGACGCATTCGAGTTTGTTTAAGGTTTGGGACGCGCTTTTCAAAAACTATTCCAAAACGCTGATAAAATACTCGAAGAAATTCGTGAAGGAATTGGGAGGCGTCCCTCTAGTAAAGCCAACTACAACTATAATGATTTCCTTCACGACCTGCAAGCGCTTTGATTTGTTCAGTCAAACAATGAATTCTATTTTGAATACTTGGACAGATTTGGATAAAATTGATTACTGGTTTTGCGTTGATGACAATTCATCCGAGAAAGACCGCGAATGCATGCGCAAACTCTACCCATGGATAACGTTTTATTTGAAAACGCCAGAGGAAAAAGGACACGTATCGAGCATGAATATCATCTGGAATAAACTCTCGGAATTGAACCCGAAATATTTGATACATATGGAAGACGATTTTTTGTTTTATGAGAAATGCGATTACATCACAAAATCCATTACGGCGTTGTCCTCGAAAATGATGCGCGATGCAAACGTCAAACAAATTCTTTTCAATAAAAATTATGGAGAGATTGTGGATGATTATTCTGTAAAAGGAGAGAAAATACTCGATGCGGATTTCTCTCTTCATGATTTCAGACCCGGTGAAACGTTTCCTTATCCAAATTGCCAATACTGGCCACATTACAGTTTCAGGCCCTCTTTAATCGATGTCAAGACCATTTTGAAACTCGGTGATTATACTTCTCCAAATACTTTCTTCGAAATGGATTACGCAAAGAAGTGGGCTGCCATGGGATTCAAATCGGCGTTTTTTAATAAACTCATGTGCAAACACATCGGCAGATTGACGGGACACCGTGGCGAAGCCGATAAAAAGAATGCATATATGCTGAACGAAGTCGGGCAATTTGCAGAGAAACCTGTTGAATCAGATGATTCTTTCTCTCCTATAAAAATAATCAATTTAACTAGAAGACCTGATAGAAGAGAGAAGACCGTCGACGAATTACTGGCAAAAGGCGGAGTCGATATTCGCGAACTCATAAAACTCGTCGAATTTGTTGACGCGGTCGACGGAAATGCGCTCGAGCCCACATACGAATTGGCAGAGCTGTTCAAAGGCAATGACTTCGGCAATAGACGTGGCGTTATCGGATGCGCTTTGTCGCATTATAAGTTATGGAAAAGACTACTTAAAGAACCCGCAGGAAGAGACCACTACATTATTATGGAAGACGATTTCTCTCTTGGTCCGAATTTTAAAGAGAAAATGGAGATTCTTAAAACAGCAAATGTCTTTAACAAATTGGATGTCCTTTTTATGGGATATCATATGTTTGAAGCAGAGAGGGCGAAGGTCTTTGAGAAATACAGTCAATGCGCAAAAGACAATTCCAGTCCTGTGAATATTACCATATCGGCCTTAAATAAGGAACTCTATATCGGAGGAACATTCATGTATTCTATTAACAAAGCCGGTGCTGAAAAACTCGTGAAATATATAGAGCAAAATGGGGTTAAACACGGAATTGATTATCTTATGAAAATTTGCCCAGTATTGAATTGTTTTGAGACGCAACCTGCTTTGTGTTTTAGCGAATGGAACGAGGGAGGGAGAGAGGTTGATTCTGATATTCAAAACATTAACGACGGATTGAATTTTTCTGGATTAGAAGAGTATATTTTTATTCCAAATCTAGATATTTACGGGTCAGATTTGTTTTACTTAAAACCTTCAGATAATATGCTTAGTATTGCAACGGCTAGAGCAGATTGTAAATGTTTTAATACACTAGGGTTTTTTAAAAATGAGTTTGATGTTTCAAAATTAGAACCATCGCGATTTTTTAAGGAGAAAGATGGGCTCTATGTGAAGGCAAAGTATTTTAAAGAACCGGAAAATGAAATAATAAAAGAAGAAGAACCCTGTAAATTTACTAGAGTTAAAATGCTTTGCAATTGGACTTCATCAGAACAATTATGCAAAGGCTTTTCCAATATGTGCACTGACCCAGATAACTTTTTATGGAACAATATTCAAATTACTTCTTCAAATAATCCTGCAGAAATTGACTACTATGTTATTATCAATATGCCTCCACAAAATGCTTATTTTGACCCTGCAAAAACAATAGTATTTCAAATGGAACCTTGGGTACAAGACCCTTCATTGAACTGGGGAGTGAAAACATGGGGAGAATGGGCAAAGCCTGACCCAAATAAGTTTTTACACGTACATTGCCATGAAAAATATTTAAACGGTGTTGTATGGGGAATTGAAAGACTACCTGAAAGCAATAAAGAAAAACAAAATAAAATTTGCTCTATTATTAGTAGTAAAAATTTTGACGAAGGTCATATTCTAAGAAACAAATTTCTCTCTTTTTTAGAAAATTATTCTGAAAATATGAATGATGTTTTTGGAAGAGAGAATTATTTTGGATTTAAAAATTACAAGGGACGCTTACCTGGAGAAGATAAAGCAGTAATAGGAAACTACAAATATCATTTTATGTGCGAAAATAACGCGGAACACAATTACGCTACTGAGAAAATTTGGGAGCCTATTTTGTGCGAGACGTTGTGTTTCTATTGGGGATGCCCTAATTTAGGGGACCATATTGACGAGAATGCGTTTGTTCGATTGCCCCTAGATGATTTTGAAGCATCATTGCAAATTATGAAACAAGCTATGGATGAAGATTGGTGGAGTCAAAGAATAGATTGCATTCGAAGAGAGAAAAAACGGATTATTCATGAATTGGGATTTTTCCCGACATTGGAGAAAATTATTATTGAAAAAAAAGAAATTGAATCAGTTGAAGGAATAATTTTAATTATAAGTTGCAACAAACACAAAGATACGCGTTTAAAAAAATATAAACTGTCAGAAACAGATTATGCAGGGTGGAAAGTTATAACTGTCTTAGGTAACCCTTTATTAGATGCAGAATATATATTAGACGAAAATATGTTAACTATTAAATGTGAAGATTCATATATTCATATTCTTAAAAAAGTTGTCATGGCGATGAAAATATTATATTCCATATTTAATATTAAAGAAGGAATATTACGATGTGGAGACGATTTGGTATTCAATGAAACTAGATTGGTAGAGTTTTTGAACTCATCTGAAAAACAGGATTATATGGGTTGGAATAGACATAACGCAACTCCATGTTTTCAAGGAGAAACAAAACACCTTGATAATTTTATGGCAAATTATTTTAAAGAGAGGCCAGAAGAATTAAACAACCCTTTAAATGGTATGCAAAATTGTAAAATAGAAGATATTTTAAAAATGAATGAAGTCCCAACATGTTTAACAAATCCTGGAGTGGTCGTTTATTTTTCTAATTTATCATGTAAAATACTTATTGATACAATGGAAAAAGAAAAATGGAATATTTTTAAATATTATGAGAAATATGGATGGATATATATAATAGAAGATATTGGTATTGCACAAATTTTATTAAATAATAACATACCTCCTACATTTTATCCAGTTTACTGTGATTTATATGAAGAATTTTTGACTGGAAATTTTATAGCATTACATACTAATGAATGGAAGTAGTATAAATAAACAAACAGTTATAGATAAATTAATTTTGTTGTCTTCACCTCATAAAATTCTGTGTTGTGTATCGGGGATGTCCTAATTTAGGGTACCATATTGACGAAAATGCGTTGGTTCGATTGCCGCTAGATGATTTTGAAGCATCATTGCAAATTATTAAACAGGCTATTAATGAAGATTGGTGGAGTCAGAGAATAGAATGTATTTGAAGAGAGAAAAAACGGATTATTCATGAATTGGAATTTTTCCCGACATTGGAGAAAATTATTATCGAAAGAAACCCCAAAATTTCTCATGGTTAATAGTTTTATGATTTAAACATGTTTATCGAGATTGCATGTTATATCTAGTAAAATTGTTGTGATTGTTAAAAAATATTTCTCTCATTCTGTCTAGATTTTAGAAAATAAATACTCTTCGCAGTTAAATTATCACATGTATATGTTTTGTTTTAGAAACATGGAAACAAATCATATATTTTCAATATGATATTTAGCAATAACAATTATTATGTCAAAATGCAAATATGTAGTTTGTAATGGAGGAAATTGTGATATATGGATTGCGCTATATAGAGTGTCTTCTGGTGGAATTATTCAATACTTTAATGATAAATGGTTATTAAAATAATTTATATACGTTTTAATTTTATAATAATGTTCACTATATAATTTATACAATGTATAGTGAATATATTGAGTGTATACAAGCTTTTGTTGACACTAATCCGAAAACGTGGTCTTTTAAATCAGACCCTAGATATAATAATATTCTAGAACATGTATCCCACCATGAAGGAGAAAAATACTTATTTGAAATAACTACTAGATTTAATGATATTTACACAATAAACAAAAACAGATTGATTGATATATGCATGATAAATGATTCATGTGGTTCTCCAAATAAATATAATATTTCAAATTTTGTAAATTGTTCTCCGACAAATTTAAGATATATTTTGCATAGCTTACTAATATTATCATGGATGAAGGTGAATAATTTAAACCACGTAGATATTGTAGAAATAGGAGGAGGGTATGGTGGGTTATGTTTTTTTATGTATAATATGTCACCCCTATTTAATGTTAATATAAAATCATATACAATTTTTGATTTACCTGAACCATTAATACTTCAAGAAAAATATTTAGCACAATTGAATATAACAACTGTAAATTTTATGACAATTGATAATATTCAAAATATTCAAGAAAATAGTTTTTTAATAAGTAATTATGCGTATAGTGAAATAACACTAGAGTTGCAAAAAATATATACAGAAAGACTATTAAATCCTTTTATATCGCATGGATTTTTAACGTGGAATTTTATTGACCCATATAAATTTATTGATAACAAAATTATTAGTTGCGAAAAAGAATACCCTGAGACATGCCATAATAATTTGTATATTAGAGTTAAACCTTATGAATATTAAATGTGTTCAACAGTCGAGTGTTTATTAACTAGGCCGATTGTCGATACTGTGTTTTGAGGTTCATGAAATAAATGTTCTTCTGGTACAAATACTTTTATCAAATCCAGCAAATGCATATTCGATAACAAATCATCTGATGGAACATTTATGTAATTTTTTGCAAATTGTAATATTGTATCCGCACACTTATGTGAAATGCAATACGCAGTTAATCTACAAAAAAACCTCTTTTCAATATCGTAAAAGAATTTGTTTATTTTATTTTTTTTGACAAATGGATACCATTCGCTCCATCCCAAATGAATCATATCAAAATCTTTCGGTAAATTTGCTAGATGATTGTATATTTTTTCTAAATTAACACATTCTTCGACATCATCTTCAAATATTAAATATTTTAAATTTGGATTTTCTTCTTTAAGCAATGCTTCGTATAAATTTAAATGAGCCCACGCACATCCAAACTCTCCCTTTTTTGTAATAATTCCATGTGGTCTTACACGCGTATCATGATACTTTGTTTCGCCCTTATACGTAAGTTTTTTAATATAGATATCCTCTGTGTCTTCTACTGAAATTTCAGAACCATTTACTCCATAAACAACTTCATATCGTAATCCTAATTGGGTTAGGTTAGGAAGAAACTTCTTCTTCAAATTTTCAATCCTTTCTGGAAATTGTTCAAGAGTAAGTATAATAACTTTTATGTCTTGAAATAATTTTGTTGTCTTCACCTCATAAAATTCTGTGTTATGTATTGGAGTTTTAAATTGAGTATATTTTCTTCCGGGGTCCATTGAAAAATCATAATCTGGCATGTAGCATTTTTCAACAGATTTAGAAAGAAATACTGCGGTCCAGCATAATGTTGACATGGACGATACAACTATTTTTGCTTGTCTCATAATATTGAAATCAACAAAGAGAGAATTTGATTCACATGTTATCTCAATATTTCTCTCTTTAAACCATGATAAACATTTTCCTAAATATTGTTTATCTTCTGCGGTTCTAGGAGGTTCAATGCAAAGAGCGATTCTTCCTCTAAATTCGTTTTTTTCAAGCAATGTGTTAAATACTTTTTCCATATATTCATATTCAATAAAATCGGGTCTTCCATTGAAATCGCCTAGGCGAATATGAATAACAACTTCATATAACTTATTTGGAGGGAGAAGCATTGGGTCTGCGACATCTTTCATTAAGTATTTGATTGGTTCGTCTGTTTGAATGTAGTGCTCATGTTTATGCGCTTGTATATAATCCAATATGTATTGTTTATTTTCTAAGTAAATCCCGTCAAATTGATACCATTGATGCAGCATACAGCTTTTATCAAAAGGTACAGCCAATTTCTCATGAAATATAGATTCATCAATGATAGAAACTGGTTTTCTAACATACAGGCCATGATTTGTTTTTGGATTTATCCAAGAATTAGAGAGCAATTTTGACACGTCGACATTTTGTTTAATATATCCAAGTGTATTAAATGCTTCATAATTTTCATTTTTTAAAAGGTTAATGTTTCGTCTACAATCATATCCAATATCATTTCCTTCAAAATCTTTTCCATGGTAATACTCATATAATTCATCTTTAATATCTTCGTACAACCCATATTTAAAGCTAGGGTTATTTTTCAAAAACATAATGCAAGCAAAATATCTGAAAATCGCATTTCCAAGACGGCCTGTTGTTTTTGAAATAACGTACATGAATAAATATTTAAAATATAATGTATTTAAATACTTATTCTATTAAAGTTCTTTATTAGACATTAAATTACTATAAAATTACTATAAAATTACTATAAAATTACTATAAAGTTAGGTAACTCGTTTAACATGTATTATTATTTAGGATATTTAATAATAATATGGCTAAGATATGTTTCATAACAGCAATCTATGGAAATTATGAATTTTCTTGCAAAAAATTTTGCAAGCAAACCGTTGAAACTGATTTTATTTGTTTTACTGATAATAAAGATATAGTAAGCAATGGATGGATAATTGATACTTTGCCATATCATTTTATAAATAAAAGCAAAATAGACAATGATTCATACATAAATTCATTATCAAACAATAAACACACATTTAATATTGCAAAGTATTATAAACAACAATTTCAAAATATACCAAGATTATCTAGCTATGACGTTATTGTTTGGTTAGACAGAACCATTGAAATTATCAATGAAAATACAAGTAATTATTTATTAAATAATATTAATGCTCATAACATAATAACATGGGACCATACAGTAAGAAGAGGAGAGTTATTAAAAGAGGTTATTGATTCAAACTTCGATAAGTATACTTCTACAACATGGGGAAATCAAAAACAACCATTTCAAGATGTTCCTAACCAATACAATGATTATATTGCAAATGGATACGATGTAGATTTTTATAATAAAAAAGGATTAGAAGGAATAGGTGTATGGATAACGTGTTTTGTTGCATTCGCAAATAATAAAAGCACAACCAACTTTTTAGATATGTGGTATTTACAAACTCTTAAATATACCACCCAAGACCAAGTAGGATTCCCATACGTATGTCAAAAATTTAACACTACACCATATACACTTCCAAATAATGAAATAAAAGCATATAATACTTCTATTCAAACTGATTTTTACAGAAAACACAATCACGGTTATTAGAATTAATTTATACCGATTACATTCGTTTAATTATTAAAAATTAAATAAATCAACCTCGTTTCCAAACTTCGAAAAAATTGGCTTCACAACATCCCCAGCCTCCGCTCTCACTGTGGTCTACATAAAAATTATGCTCTCTTAAAATAGTGTCGACTGTCTTTTTTCTCTCTATTTCATGATAATCATTCTCCATTATGATTAAATTAATATTATCCAATATTTCTGGCATATCTAATAAAATATAATAAAATGCTCCTTCGCAATCGAGAACAAGAGTGTCAAATTGAATACCGTATTTTTGACAAAGTTCTGCATATGTTAATGTATTTACTGATGTATATCCTGGCAAAACCACGTCACTTTCAAAAGTATCCCAGCCTCTTTGTATTAAATTTCTTTTAGACAGAGCAGATGATTCTATTTGAAATTTAAGTCCATTTATATTGCGGTTATGTGTTAATTGCTTTGCAATTTTCTCGTCGCATTCTAATGAAACAAAATCCGTATTTTCACAATTATTCAATATGTATCCGATGACTAAACTATTTCTTCCTATATTCCCTCCAATTTCCAAAACTTTCTCTTTTCCTGTCAAATACTTGACGGCCATCATTTGTTCCGGAAATTCATCATTGAATGAACCGAAATCTATGTGCATTTGTTTTTGAATATCTAATAATTTGCACCTTATTGAGTCGGCATTTTCATTTGATGTTGTATATGATATTTTTTTGCCTAAATCAATATATACTGTTTTAGTATTGTCGTAAACCGCGCAAATATTTTCCTCTGTATTTATTACAAAAATACTTTTCAAAGTTCCAATTAAAGGGTCTGTAAATATTGTAGAACGATTGTGGTCATTTGCAGGGATAGTACAAATCCCATTTTTATTTAATTTAGATAGAACAATTTCAGTAACATCTAAATTAAAACTTGCTACGCCGTATTTTATTATAAATGCCATATAATTGTGGGTTTTATTTTTATTTAGCTTGCAAAACGAATAATTACTAATCCGGAACCGCCTGCTGCGCCTGCTGTATTGTTTCGAGCGCCTCCGCCTCCACCACTGCCTGTGTTTGCTGTACCAGCTGTAGCGGCCACTCCTGTTCCTGCACCATTCCCTCCGCCTCCAATTCCACCTAGTGCTTGAGTGGCAACTGCTCCTGCTCCTCCACCACCACCTCCACAAAGTGTTTGCTGTGTATTTGTAAATAAAATTGTTTGTCCTGCGCCGCCAGCGCCTCCCGATGTGGTTGCAGCATTTTGACCAACTGCCTTAGACCCGCCACCTCCTCCTGCTCCGTTTCCCGCTCCTGCTCCATTTCCACCGCTAAATGACCATGAATTATATTCTTGTGGTGGAGGAATTATATACTTACCATTATAACCAATACTACCATTATAGCTAAAACTACTACTTGACGCAACCCCACCTGTTCCTGCTGCGCCCCCTCCACCTCCCGAACTTGTTCCGCTCGGTATTCCGCCAGTATTTACCAAACCTGATGCAGTAGATGCTCCTCCTCCTGCTCCTCCTTCTGAAGATATTAAAGTTGTACCTCCTACTGTAATTATGGTATTTGAACCAACTGTTCCGGCTCCCCCACCTGGTCCAATTGTTATATTATACGCAGTTACCCCTACTTGTTGATTATATACAAATAACATTTGACCAGCTGCTCCACCGC
>Ga0247722_10000396_pt1 | contig 27346 bp, 13 predicted proteins | sample MSEWelMarce3H_FC_FD_189094 | JGI IMG/M metagenome (GOLD analysis project Ga0247722, IMG submission 189094) | Subsurface sediment microbial communities from gas well in West Virginia, United States - MSEEL Well Study Marcellus 3H_FC | ecosystem: Environmental > Terrestrial > Deep subsurface >... | reverse complement strand
TAAATATAACATAAACAATTAACAAAGTAAAATATTAATTAAATATTTTTTTAATTTTGTTTGTTCATATTCACATAACCGATAACACAACAAGCAGCATCGGCCATATCATAATTTTCTTTTTTTAAATTTCCTGTTTTACCATATAACCATTCAATATCAGGACACACACTATTAACGTGTTCCCAAATTATATGTTTCTTATCAATATCTTTTGGATAACCACCAAATAAAACATTACGTCCTTTATCGTTTGGTCCAACCAAATCAGGGAACGCAAATTTTCTTGAATTATATGTTGATATAAATGTAGGTAATACACCTAACACGTCATAACAATTCTTTAAGATTAAAGTATTGTAACGTAATAATGTTCCAATTGTATAAATGTTATTTGATTGTAATAATGGTTCCTCAATAATGACACGAGTAATTCCTATATTTCTATAATCCTCTAAGTGTTTCTTAAATGCATCCGCTTTCTTTATTAACTCCTCAATTTTATCTTCGGGTTGAGGTTTAATTTTTGGTGAAAAGTGTGTTAACTCTAATAGTTTTGAACCATTGATATCAAATAAAGCAAACCCAATGGTTTTTGTACTAATATCTAATCCGAGAATTTTCGGTGTGTTTCTAAATTTTACATCTATACTCATATAACAATAAATAAGTAATAAATGTGATAATGTAAAGCTTAGAAATCTAATTTAACCGCAAACACTTGTGTACCGGCTCTTTTAATTGGGGTTGGGGTTTTAGCTATTACTAAAGGTTCTTTATTAGAATTAAGCAATGCAACTTCGGTAATGTATGTGGAAGTCGTTCCAGTTGTTGGGTATGTTGGGTTTTGTGAAATACCCCTCTCATTGTTTGGAATGTCACCAAATGTTCCTGTTGGTAAATTAATTAAAAAATTCAGTTGTTCAATATCGGAAGCTCTAACTAATTTAATACTACCAGGGAATGGTTGTTCGTCACCAAATTGAGGTTGTGTTGTACTATTGGTGTCACCTAAATAATTTGTTGTTAGTCCTGAAAAATGTGTTTCTAAATCAAATTTATTAGATGACGCAGCATCGTATTGTGTTTTAGTGATTGTGAAAGTAGTACCTGTAAATCCTGTTTTATTTAAAAGTGTTACTCCATTTCCTCCAACCTGTGATGTTAAATCTATTTTTCTCCACTCATTTGGTTTTGGTGACCCTGTTGCACTATTAACAATTTGTACTAATGCGGTAAATTTATTAGCAACAAAACCATCAACTAATGACTCAGTTGTTCCGGTTATATTTGTTTTTAAGAAATTTAATTCAGTTAATGTATTGTCACTAAATTTAAATGATACGTTTGATGGTGATGAAAATGAACATTCACCATTTACATCACGTAAACTAACTTTATTAAAATAATTACAGGGTAATGAATTCATTTTAGTATCTCCAGTATATTCAAACATATAGGTAATCCATACTGTCTGTCCTGTGGTTCCGGTGGTTCCTTGTAACATTGAATTATCTGCAGTACTATTAGATGGTGTTGCAAAAACTCTTGGCGATGGTAATGTATATTTTCTATTACTTCTATAATCTAAAGCCGCCACTAATTCTTGATCATCAAAAACAATTATTTTATTATTAATAAACACTTTACCAACTTTATAACCATTTTCATCTAAAAGATAACGAAATTCTAATACCTGTTTAGTTGTTGTTATTTTTGATTTAACAAAATATGGTGTTTTATCCATTGTAAACTTTGCACCAATTGTATTTGGTTCAGTATATTCTGAAATCGTGTACACAGAAGTTCCAGAAATTGTACCTACATTTACATTACTTATTACTTGATTATTCCCAACTGATAACGTTAACGTAGGTTGGGTGTCTCCATCGCAATCTTTATAAATAAAACTTCCTGCGGTTGTTACATTTATCTTAATATTTTTAAAACATTTTGTTCTATGGTATAAAATAAATGGTATGTAAACTTCAAAATAATCCAAATCAGATATATCGTCTCCATTTTCATCAACTGCTACAGTACTTCCTGTGGTTCCTGTTAATGAACTTATATAATCATCATATTTAAAAAATCTTTCGGGATTATTATCTATATCACCTAATTCCGAATAATGTATTATTGCAATTGTTCTTTGATCTTCAGGTCTAACCATTATAATATCATCACCATCTGTTGAACCGGTTGACATTGAGTTGGCAAATGACGTACCTGTGATAGTAAACCCTGTGGATGACCATCCTTGCTCACTTACAAATGTTTGTCCACTTGATGTGGTGTATCCTAAAAATTGTTTGGTTGATTGATAAATATTACTTGTATAACCAGTTAGTGATTCCTCAATAGATATATCATCTACCATTTTACCACCTATAATATCCTTATCCCATACAATATTCATTGTCCAAGGGTCTAATTGTGTGTCGTCTATTATTTCAGGATAACATTTATTACATACAACCTCAACATTACCTGTAAGTCCTGTTAACGTTGGTAAAGCTCTATCTAATGTCAAAGTGTTACCACTAATACTTAAAACTTTATAAACTAAACTATTTGTAATTCCTGTAATAGTATTTGTACCTCCTGAGAATGGTTTAAATGAAACCGTAATAAATTCCGTATTTTGATATGTATTTCCTGTTAAAACAACTAAACTTGTTGTTCCACTAATATGTGTAAAAGGTATTTTTTGTGTTGAGCATTCAATAGTTGGTGCATTTGAGTAAGAAACAAATCCAGCCGGACTCATCGCATTTCTCAATGGTACGGGTTCCATATAGTTAGATATTGGACTACCATATGTTGTAACAGTAGATGAATTATCAAATTTAAATGGATATTTTACACCACCTTCTTTATCTAAAGGTGAAAAAACTTTTTGATTTGTTAACGTAGTTGAGTAATCAAATTCAGAATCTCCAATTTGAAAATATTCAATTTTAAAATTACCATTAGCAATTGCTCTTCTCCCTTTTTGGGTGATTCTTGCTGATAAATATTCTGCGTTGTTACTATTTAAAAAACTCATATGTTATAAATATCAATATTATTTTTTTTAATATGGATTCTCACTACAACCACCATTAACAAACACTAAATCCTCAACAAATCCATTTGAATTTATTTTTATGGCATTATATAGTCCATTTAATGTACTTGTTCCACTAGTTAAACTAACTGGGTAATAATTACCCAATCCATTAAATGCTGTTGTTCCGTCTGCGGTGGTGTAGATAGCCCCATTAAATAATTCACTTATGGTTGATGCGGCAGAGAAAAATGATGCACTTATTGAGTAATCAATTCCACAATGAGCACCAGCTGTTGAAAGCCCCTGACCATAATAGAATCTATTTAGTGTAACTCCTCCTGTTGGTGTAGGTGCTGGACTACATTGTCCAATATTGGTAGGTGATACTGCCGTTATTCCTGAAACATATCTAATTATCATACCATTTTTATTTCCACAAGTTGGGAACTCACGAGTAACAATATCTTCATATGCTGAGTTAGTTCCAGAAAGAATGACTAAAGTCCAAGTTGATGGTTGACCTGCCGTAGTACCCGATAAAGTAACGGTTATATCATATGGTGCATTTTGTATATTGGCACCGGTTGGGTCATATAACGTCACTTCGTGTCTTTGTACCCTATCAGATGAACAATCGGTACTTGCTATTGCATCATCTTTTACTAATCTCACACAATTTGTAATTTGAACTCCTCCACCTGTTGGTGTTGATGTAATTGTTGGTGTTGGGGTAGGTGTAACCGTTGGCGTTGCCGTAGGGGTTGGGGTTGGTGTACCGGGTTTACCACTTATTTGTAAACATTGTATTGTATCGGCACAAGTACCTAAAGCTTCAACTTTTATGTAATTTGTAGTATCAGGTATTCCACTTATAGTTTTTGTTCCTGACCAAACATCATAATTATCATAACCAGTTATAACAACGGGATTATCACAAGTTGACCCCGTACACGCCGATAATTTTACCTTTGTGATTGCTGGACTAAACGTTCCTAAATTTATTACTGATGAAAAACTCATATCTTTTTATTTTTTATTTTTAATCACAACTTGATGAATCTGTACTTAATAATGACCCATTATCAAAATATGTTGCTCTACGTGTGTCAATGTTATAATAAACACCAGTAACCAACGAACCATTTCCGTCATCTAATCGATAATTATTAAAATCACTACTGTAAACTATGGTATATTCGGTACCTCCCCCATCGATACCCTCACAACTCAATGTATAATATCCGTAAGTTGTGTAATCACCACAAGATGGGCCATCAATTGTTCGTGTATCACCAAATGTTAAAGAACAAGGTCCCCAATCTTTTTGACTATATTTTGTAACATTACCAATACAATTAGTATCATATGTTAACCAATTTTCTCCTCTAACATCACTTTCGTTATTCGATGGGTTACTTGATACCCACGAACCGTTCCATAGGAATGTATCGGGTCCACTATAACAAGAGTTACTATTTCCATAAATTGCCTCGGTGTAAACATCACCTTGTCCAGTGTACTCATTATCAACTTGACAGTAGTGTCGTGTTCCTATTTGACTACCTTGTACTTGTGATGTGTTACAAGCCCCGTTGCTTGGTTGGGAGTCTCTAACTATATCATTATATTTGTAACGTCCTGATGTTGCCGAATTTGTATTTGTATCTAAATAAACGGTATAAGTTGTACAATTATCACACGTTGAGTATTGTGATACCCAATTTGGCGTTGTATTTAATGTACATTGAGTCCAATCTTGTATAACACTAGATGGACTTATACTACCTTTCCAAATAACCTTTGTTGGACTTCCACCAAATAAAACAAATGGAATATATTCACTTTGATTATTTGGACCAGGGTTGTGGAATAATTCACTATCCCCGTCTGATGGATTTTTATATATGGTATACGTATTTGGTGGTGTTAATGGTGCTAAATTATATGTTATATAAACATTGTATCCACCATTTGTAGTTACAGGTGAAGCAGTATTTGAACACCATTCATTAACTTGTTGTGTTGTACCGGTTTGTATAAAATACATAGTTCTATCCGGATTTGGCGGTGGGGCCACTTCTGGACACTCAAATTGACCATCCACAGGTGTCACACTTATTTTATTACCTCCAGGATCTGTCGTTGATGAACCTGCAATTACATAATAAGTATTTGAACTTCCTTGAACTCTTTGACGAGAACTAAATGTTCCCTGTTGATATCCTGTCGAATATAAATTAGAACCTCCCGCACAAGGTGCTAATGTATAATAATAAATATCTAACGAACCATCCGTAATTGTTATCTCACTTGAGGTTGCTAATATAGTACCTGAAGCACTTTCACTTCTAAGTTGTAATTTAAATTTCTCAGTATCTTCTGTTGATTGGTCTTCCGCTAATGAGAAAGAAAATTCTTGTCCTGACTCTGTTAACGAAATAGATGATGGGAAACCATTTTGGAAGTCGAATAAATTAACTGTACCGACAGTACTTAATATTGTAATATAAAGTGTTTGAGGGAATGATATATTCGCGGCGGTTACAGTTGCGGTAAATGCTCCTCCTCCGTCATCTGCGGTAGTTGGACTTACACTAATTCCGTATGATGGTGTTAATACACAACCTGTTTGGTTAAATGTTGGTACTTCACCAATTGGTGATATTCTAAAATTACCTCCTTCGTTTGGATTTTCAACTGTTTTATACCATAAATCTCCTCCATCAAATAATGTACTTTCGTTGATTGTTGAACCGGTGTGTAATGATTTACCACTTGTCACAACAGCGTCATATAAACTAGAATAACCTGTACCGTCAACATACATCGTTCTACTTGTACCAGTACCCGCACACGCTAATTCACCTGTAGACCAACCTAAACCATTATTTGATGTGTCTACATAAATTGTAAATGATGAATATCCGATGGATGTGGCTGTTGGTGTAGGTGTAACCGTCGGTGTTGCTGTAGGTGTCGGTGTAACAGTTGGTGTTGCGGTTGGGGTTGGAGTTGGGGTTGGTTCTGTGGTATATACTGCGGAACCACCGCTCATAACACAAGGTATCGATGTAGGGGTTGGGGTTGGTGTTGGAGTTGCGGTCGCTGTTGGTGTAGGTGATGGAGTTGGAATACCTGAAATTGGTATCATTCTTGTTACAACACAATTACCATAATAACTAGATGTAACACTTACTTTTATATATGTATGTGTATATAAAATTAAATTTGTTAAAAATGTAGTTAAACCCGTTATTGAAACTTCGGGACTAGTTTGATATTGTGGTGAAAATTTTTGGTCAGTCCATAATAAATTATCATATCCACTTATTGGTGTGGCTTCACACGTATTTTCATTATCTCCTGAACAAGCGTATAAACTCACTCTTTCAATAGAGTTTCCTTTTTTACCAAGATTTAAATTAACACTAAAATATTCGGGCATATCCTATAAATAGTTGTAGTTAAAAATTAAACAAAAAACCCCTTATAATAAAGGGGGTTTTTAAAATATAAATTGATTTTTTGATTATGGTTGTGCACAGCCAGAGCTGACACAATCCTGATATGTGGCGAAATCCCCATCAACTGCCTCAACACAACCACTAAGTGTACAATCGTATCTACCACTACCACCTCCAGAACAAGATCCCTGACATAATTGTAATGTACCATATGTACCTCCTGTTCCTTCTACTTCAAAACAAGACCCATCAATACAATCATATGTATATACGATTGGGTCATTATTGACTGACCACGTATCTGTAGTTGTACAAGTTCCTGTACTAGCAATTGTGCCTCCCGTAATAGCATCATTAACACTATTAATTGTATGACCTGTTAATAACTGATCCTTAGTAATTCCTGTTGCTAGTTCACTAACCACATTTGAGGAGGTTGTTCCTGAGATGTTAAACGGTCCAGCCGCAGTTAATGCTGATCCTGCCGTTAATGTAAATGTTACGTTCATATTTTTTGTTTCTTTTTATAAATATCTGTTTATTTTGTTTTTTTAATTATTCAATTTCAAGTGGTCCACCATCGCAAGATGTTGTTTGAGTTATTTGAGAACCGTCCCATTGTTTAGCTATCAATCCATTTGAGTACCATCCAGAATCTGCTTGTGTACCTGTGTTTGTACTAAATATTTGAGTAGCGTAAGAGAAAGATTCTCCCGCTGGAAGGTAGTATATACCAGAACCAACAGTCGAGTTACAAGCATCTGCAACCGTACCACCTGGTGATAGGGTAACAGTTTCATATGTTGGTGGTAATGGTGTAGCCGTTGGTGTTGGTGTTGGTGTTGAGGTTGGTGGTATATATCCACAAGTTTCATCATTATACACTAAAACATCTGTGTATGAACCACAATCTCCAATGGCAAATACACCAATTCTGTTATAATCCGGTCCTCCTTCACAATAATCATATAATAATGTTCCATATACCGGACAAGGTGTTGCTGTTGGTGTTGGGGTTGGTGTAACTGTAGGTGTTGCGGTTGGTGTTGGAGTTGGTGTAGGGGTTGGTCCACAATATGTACATTCGTTACTTACATAACAAGTATTACCACATTCAACATCAGTTAATAAACCTGAATTAATTATTGGGTATGTTCCCGCTTGTAGACAGTGTGATCTACTACTACCAGGTAATAAATTAGGTGATGTTACCATTCCACCACATAATGTTACGGTATAGTTTCCTGTTGTACCACCTTCGTTATATATTGTCCAACATACACAAGGTAAAGGAGTTGCTGTTGGAGTTACAGTTGGTGTTACCGTAGGTGTACCTGTTGGTGTAACAGTTGGCGTACTTGTTGGTGTTACCGTAGGTGTACTTGTTGGTGTAACAGTTGGTGTACTTGTTGGTGTTACCGTAGGTGTACTTGTTGGTGTAACAGTTGGTGTACTTGTTAAAGTAGGTGTTGGAGTTGGTGTATCAGTAGGTATTGGTGTTATAGTTGGAGTTGGTGTTGGTGTACTTATTACAATATCAGCACTAACATTAAAATAACAATCTGGTGTTGCGGTTGGAGTAACAGTAGGGGTTGGTGTTACAGTTGAAGTAGGTGTTGGTGTTGGCGTACTGGTTATTATGTCCACATCCACATTAAAATAACAATTAGGTGTTGGTGTTGGTGTAACAGTTGGTGTGCCCGTAGGAGTAACCGTTGGCGTACCCGTAGGAGTTACTGTTGGTGTGCCCGTAGGAGTAACCGTTGGAGTACCTGTTGGGGTAACCGTTGGAGTTGGTGTTATTTCGGGACAAGTCAATATTTTCCAACAATTACCATCACAAGGGGCATATTCATAACCACTTGGACAAGTATAACCTGATGTTGTATAATTACCATAAACATCTTTTATTACAGGTATTGTTTGATTAACGAAATTGGTCGATGTGAATATAACATCGAGGTCATTTAAACTTGTTGCATTAATTAACTCACTTAATGTGTTGTTGTAAATTTCACAACCAAATCCTGCAGGATTAGTTCCAGTCACATTAAGATTATAACCATATAAACCAATAATATGATTTCCTGCGGTTAATGTTACCGGATATACGTGCCAACTTTCAAATTTTGATAAATCACTTAATCCACTATTTGTATATGTATCTAATATTGGATTTCCGTCTATTTCTAATCTAAATTCATTATCGGCAGCAATACCAATATAATATTGACCTCCCTGAATATTACTTAAACAATATGTAAATCCTAACCAAGTATTAAGTGGATAATCGGTTGCATCGTTATTTTCAGGATAAGCCCAAAGTCCCGTTCTATTTAATGGTCCGTTCCAAGGTCCATTTGTATTTGAGGAAAGTGTGTTTTTCCAAAGTTCTGTTGTTTCTAATGTTATTTCAACATCACCAGTACCATTACTTGACCATCCAGGCATATAAACGTTGGTACCGTACATACTATATCTTTTAAATTCTCTAGTGTATGCCGTTAATGAAACAGATGGTGGTGTAACTGATGTTGTTACCTTTGCTGTACACGTGTCATCATTTGCCCGTACCCAATCGTAACCTTCAGGACAATCGATACATATATCAACCGTTACCGTTGGTGTTGGTGTAATAGTTACAGTAGGGGTTGGGGTTGGTGTACTTGTTACAATATCGGCGATAACATCAAAATTACAATCCGGTGTAGGGGTTGGAGTTACAGTTGGAGTAGGTGTTGGTGTTGGAGTACTAGTTATAACATCAATATCAACATCAAAATTACAATCGAGTGTTGGTGTAGGTGTAACCGTTACCGTTGGTGTAGGTGTTGGAGTGCTTGTTATAATATCAATATCAACATCAAAGTTGCAATCCGGTGTTGGTGTTGGGGTTACCGTTGGAGTAGGTGTTGGTGTCGGTGTACTAGTTATGATATCCACATCCACATCAAAGTCACAGGTTGGAGTTGCGGTAGGTGTTGGTGTTGGAGTGCTAGTTATCACATCAATATCAACATCAAAATTACAATTTGGTGTCGGAGTTGGTGTGACAGTTGCGGTAGGTGTAGGGGTTGGAGTACTAGTTATAATATCAATATCCACATCAAAGTCACAGGTTGGAGTTGCGGTAGGTGTTGGTGTTGGAGTGCTGGTTATAATTTCAATATCCACATCAAACACACAAATAGGTGTTGGTGTAGGGGTTCCAGTAGGTGTGACAGTTGGTGTTGGTGTTATAGTAGGAGTTACTGTTGGCGTACCTGTTATTGTTGGTGTTGGTGTAGGTGTATATGTTGGTTCGGGTGTACTTGTAGGTGTTGCAGTTGGTGTAACTGTAGGAGTTACTGTTGGTGTTGGAGTTATGGTCGGTGTAGGGGTTGGTGTAGGGGTTGCCATTTGGTATGAAGCGGTATATCCTGTCAATACACAATCAACCTTATCGTTATTACCAAATACTTCAGGGTCCAAATAATAATCACTAATATCAGTACAATCATTTGGTCCATATTTGAAGGATGTTAATTTTATTTTATCGACACCATTTTCATCAGTAAAAAAATTATATGAAAGTATTTTTTTGTTGACTTTAGTTGATGTTGATCCTGTTGCACCTGTATATGGTGCATATGAATTTATTACACCTGGACCATCAATTTGTTCACTAGTGTTAATTATATCATCTATGATTTTTGATACCGCCCCTTTCCATAATAATTTTATTGACGTGTAATCGGGATTAATAATATTTCCCGTACCACCAACTAAATCATAAAAATCTCCAAGATTTAAATTATCGGGAGTTTTATATAACCTAGCATTTTTTGTTGTTCCCGTTGTATTAGAAAAATATCCTGAGACGTTAACATAATAATCAGTACTACTTGTGTTGCCGGAATATGTTTTTCCGTCAACGTCAAAAACAGGAATGAATTGTACAAATCCATCATATTTGTATTCACCTAATTGATTAGTTTCACCTGTAAATGAAATACCATTCCAAGTTACTCCAGAAGAAAATCTAAATTCATAATTAGCAACACCCATCGCATATTCAAAATAATCGGTAACACCTGTTACGTTATTTGGGATTTGTGGGTATAAATCTTCAATTATTGTTACCGGTTGACATCCATATTGATGTTTGTATTTTGACCTACCAAAAATATTGTTTTCAACTAAATTACCTCCTGTCCATAATGTTGTTGCGGGTATTATTTGATCTAATACCTGAACCCAATATGGACTCATTTTATTAATGAATTCATTAACATTAGTAAAATTATATGGTGTAAAACCAGTATGAGTAATATAACTTCTAAAAATATCTTCTAATTGAATATAGTTTTTCTTGTACTTAATTAAATTAGAATTTAAAATTTGTTGGTTTAGTAAATTATCAACATATTCTGCAAACGATACATCATTTTGTGGTTCTAAACTATTAGTGCCAAATGTTAAATTTAAATCTCTTGATTTACGATATATGTCATAATCAACAGCCTGTGATGCGGATAAATAAACTGATAAGTTTTTTCTATTAAGTGTTAAATTAGAATCATCATTTAATATTTCACCTTTAACGTTATCAACAACACTAAACAATTCATAACCCGTATCTAATCCGGGTAAAGTTCTATAAACGTTAAAATAATCCTCACCATAAGTGAATGGACTATTCTTAGTTATAACGGTTTTTGTTCTACCTGTTAATATAGATTTTTCTTCGTCAACAATTAATGGTGATTTATGGTCTACGGTATTATCATACCAACCAGAACCTTTTTGGAAAAACAATTCACCTGTCACACCACTAATTGATTGTGGGTAAAAAGATAATTCTTGAACAGGGTAACCGTCTCTATCTAATGATGTTGTACCTGTTGTTGTTATCGGATAATATTTGTAAGCCGTATATGTAACTCCATTAACTGTACCACCTGTAGGTAAAAATCCAACAGTTGTATATCTTTTATCACCACGAATAACATCGTCTATTTCATCCTCTAAATCATATGAGATTGGGAATCTATTAACCTTATAAACGTATTGGTCAATCTTAATCATAGGTTCAGGTGCACCCAAGAATTTTAAAAAGAATTCAATAGATTTTCTTGTACCTTTTGATTTATATATGTGAGCAAGATTAACTAATAATCTTCTATAAAATTCATATTCAGCCTCAACTAATGAAATACCACTTGGTTTACCTTCGTATTGAATTGTTTTAGTGTAAAGTAATTCATCAATACCACTTTCATTAATTAAATTAACCGTATCTAAACCTAATGTGTTAGATAGATTTTTTAATAATATATCAGGTAAATTATTAACATTATCATAACTTACGTTTCTCATAAACGCAATGTTATCAATGTATTTTTTTACCTTATCAAAACTTTGACCGTATAGTTGAAAAACAGCTTCTGCCTTTTTTCCATCTGAATCAAATTCAAATAATTGTGGTGAACTTAAAAATCTAATGAGTAAATTAGATTTGTAATCGTCAATCTCATCGGCAATATCACTTAAGTTTCTAAGGTAATTGTCATATTCGATACCAATAATTAATAGGTTCCAATTGTCCTTAGTTGAAACCGGCCAACTATATTCAACAGTAGTTAATTCCGTTTTTGTTTCATCAAAACTATCTCTTGGTACTTTAAAACTTGCGGTATACTTTGGTGATGTTTCTCTGTTTAATAAACTACTCTCTAAATCGTCTAAGTTTAAAAAGAATTCTTCACTTACACCATTATTTGGTCTAATTAGTATATTCTGATTGTAGGTTGTTGCACCACTAAAAGGATTACCACTAACCGTTAACTTAATAATGTTTGAGGAGTTTGGTTCGGTATATGATGTTACATTGTATGTTACACCACTTACCTCAATCACATATTTTTTATATGAAGAATAAAAATCCCTAACAGGATTTAAACTACTAACTGTTGTGTTACTTTTAGGTGTAGTAAGAATAACCCCGTATGGATTATGTAACATACCTACCTCAACGTCAAAAGTTGTTGTTTTTGTTCTTATATTATAACTCGAATTGAAAGCAGTAAGACCACTAAGACTAACATAACTATTTTTATCAATTAAAATTCCCGCTGGAAAGTTTTTAATGATATTTGTTACCGTAACGGATAATCTATTCTTTAATGAACCAAATAGTGATTTATCTGAAACGTTTTTTGTACTGTTAAACTTAATTTCTTTTTTTGTGGATTTAACCGTTCTACCGTTAATTGTTGCACCACTTGCATTTTCTTCTTTTAAGTCGTCTAATGTTAAAAAATCGGAAAAGGGATTTGTTTTAAAGTTCTTTGTATCTCTTTGGACAATTCCGCTGTCAAGTGCAAAGTTAGTATTGGTCAATTGACCAGTACCCGTGGTGATTTGACCACCAACTAAGTTATCACTAAACGTATCAGCACCACTACCCGCCTGACTCGGAACTTTGTATTTTGCCATTAGATATTAGTAATTGTATCGAAATTTAATGTTTCATCAATATCTGTACGATTCTCTCTAACTTCGTATAGAGTCTCTTGAATATCATCTTTAATTTCATAAAGATTGTATTGTCTATAGATATTGTTTTCTTTATCGTAGATTGTGTAAATACCTTCACTAACCGCCTTAGTTTGATTACCATATAATGCGTGGGCTAATGTTGAAGCATCGTGTTCCACCATATCAATTTCAATTGTTGTTGGATTGAAGTATGTGTTGGTTAAAATAATTTTCTGACCTGGTAGTCCAATAAATGGAACTGTATTTGGTTTATTAGATGGTGCTGAAGATGGTGTTATTGTTAAGAATAAAAAATTCGTAGCACCTTCACTATATTGATATCTAACCGACTTTTGAGTTGAGCTACTTAAATTTGCAGTAACGGGTGAACAATAAAATGAAGATGTGACAACTTTATAGAAATTGGTTACTTTCTTATTATCGCTTGAATTGATGTACTCAATTCTATATCCCACTAATCCTTGTGGTGTGAATTTATTTTTATCTGCGGGAACAACATTACTAATGTCAATAATTAATCCTCTAACTGACGGAAGTGATGCTAAAACACCACAATCCATAATTGACGTTCTAATTTGTTTCGGTCTTAAATGAAGTGTATAAATTCCTAAATCACTAAAATCGTCAGCATTTAATTTTAAATTATATAATCCACCCAAAACTTCCACATTTCGTGCTGCGGTGTCGGTTGTTGTTCCTGATGTTTGGTAAATAGGTGTTAAAACCTGATTTGCGGTTAATTTTTTCAAAGTAACCTGTGAAGTCGATAACCTATTTGGTACATAATGATAAAGTATCTCAACGTCATCCGGTGAGACATCTGCGGGTCTAACTACTCCATATGATCCTACTGCCATAATCTTTTAATTATAAATATAATTTTTATTGTTTTTTAACATTAAAATATCCATTTCCATAAACATCTAATTCACTCATATTATCAATTTCACCAAGTCGAAGGTTACTTTCCATTACACCTTGTCGACCTCTTTCAACAAAAATGTCCGAATAAATCGTTGGGTCGTCGATAAAACCTAAGAAATGTTCATTACGAGTAATCATATTATTAAACACTTCTTCTTTTGTAAATCCCGTTGTTGTACCCGTAATCATTGTATAATTGTCAGGAAAATCTCTATAATATAATCCATCAATTGTATACCCTGACCAAATAACATTATCGGTAGTTCCTGTTGACATACCCGTAATTGTATTTGAACCATACTGTTTTAATTCGTTGATTCTACTTTTACCCAAAGCCATATATGTGAAACCACTAACAGTGTGACCTGTATTATTTGTATAATCTAAATTATTCAAATAGTTTTGAGTTCTACCAGATTGTAAATAATACGTAGTATTATTCAAATATGGTAGACTTGTACCTGTGTACGTATATGTACCCAATGGATTTGATACGGTAATATTTTGTGGTACTGTTATTTTTTTTGTAATATTTTCTTTTGTCCAAGGTGAATCTAATGTAATAGTTATTAGATATTCGGCATTTCCTGTGTATGTATGAGTTTTTGATGGCAATCCTTGTCCAACAATACCACTATTAACGGTTAATCCGGATATATTCCCATCACCCCAATTTATCGTATAAGTTTGTTCAACAATTTTTCTAAGTTTATCGGGGTTAACACTATTATAGACCGTTACGGTAGAACCTGTTTGAGTGTATGTGAAATTACAAAGTTGTTCTATTTGTTCTACACCTCCATCAAATGAAACCATAACACCCAATTCATCTACCGTACTTTCTAAAAAAATTGGTAAATTATAACTTTCTGAGATACCAGTTAAAGATGTGGAAATCCACGTAGTTCCTCCCCATTTATAATAACCTTCAGCAACACTACTAGAATATCTATTATCAACACTACCCGTAAAATTATACACACCATCACCAATACTTGGACCAACATACGCACTTCCTGACCACGGTGTTAAATTACCATTGTAATCATACCAATTTTGGCTTGTTAAAGAAACTAATGAACCACTTTGAATTGGTTTTTTTAATATTGTATGTTCTATTCTTTTCATTTTATTTTATTTTATTTTATACTATCTGTGGAGAGTCGGAACAATTACTAATGGTAAACACTGTTTCAACATAGTCATATAAATCAATTTTAACACTGTTCTGATGAGTATGTTGTTACAACACCTGTTGATGAGTTTATATCCCAAGTAGCACCATTCATAAATACGTAATCGTATCCTGTTAATGCGTTAGGGAATGTGTCAACATATACATAACATCCAACCCCAAACGTACCTGAGTCACAATCAGAATATAATGTTCTGTTGTTTGTACTAGCGTCGTTACAAACACTTGCTTCACTTGTACCTCTACCACATCCTGTAAAAGCATTTAATCCAGCTGGTAATGTTGGGGTCGGAGTGGGAGTTGGTGTTGCAGTTGCGGTAGGTGTTGGTGTTATACACGTACAAGATGAAACACTATAATTTATAGATGAGATAGTTGCCGATGTAGCAAATAATGAATTATATTGTAAACAATCAATTATTATTTGTGGTCCAATACCAAAAGTTTCATATTTTGTAATTCCGCAACAAGTTACATATCTAACATCACCAGGACTATCCACTTCAAAACCTACCGATATTACACATTCAGGAACTGGTGTTGCAGTAGGTGTTACCGTAGGGGTAGGTGTTGGTGTAAATGTTGGTCCTTCCGTTGTTGCTGTTGGTGTAGGGGTAGGTGTTGCAGTAAGTGTTGGTGTTGGAGTTGGTGTAAACGTTGGTCCTCCAGTTGGAGTTGGTGTTGGAGTTGGAGTCCTCGTTGGTGGTGGGACATCTGGTGTTGGAGTTGGGGTTGGTGTTGCCGTTGGTGTTGCGGGTATTAGTGTTGGGGTTGGTGTTGGGGTACCCACTACTACATTTGTATAAACAGCAGTTCCTCCAGTAAATGTACAGTTACCACCCAATAATGTACCTCCACCAAATTCAAAAAATCTAATTGAGTTATTTATACCGTTACCAATTCTATTAGTTCCCTTTTCACCATCGTATGGAAATATTTGATAATTTCTTTCGTAGTTATCAAAATCAACTTGATAATACATATCGTCTTCTTCAATTACTTTATGTGTTGTATTAAAAACTGCATTGTTAAAATTTATAATTGACCCGTCTTTAGCATTGAAGAATCTTACCGTCATAAAAAACGTATTCATTCCGTGAATAAATGGTGAACCATCTGATTGTTTTTCAACTGAGAATGTTGTGTTTTTAATATCGAAAGTTTGACCAGTGACACCATATAATGTTGTTGTACCTATTGGTAAAACTATGTTATTTGTATTTTTAAATGCATCAATGAATAAAAATTGACTTTGTGTTGTTCCTGTATTATTAAAAATATATTTGTCTAAAGTTGGTACACCTAATAAATCCGTTTCTTCTAATGCGGTTTCATCATCAAACCAAAAGAAATACATATTTTCTTTATTCTTATAATTTGACCCCATAAACACAGGTAAATGTATGTAATAACCAAACGTACTTCCTTTGTAAAAATATTTCTCACCTAATGGTAAAGATAAATTTTTAGAAAATACCAATCTTCTATTTTGTCTTGTTGGTGGTTCACAAATTAACGTATTACCCGAAATGACTCCTGGTGTCTTGTAAAATTCTAACCTAAAAAAACTTTCAGTTGATTGTCTCAACATAAATTCGTTTTCAGTTGTTGTTATACCAACTGCCTCATATTCTTGAACATACGTCGAACCACTTGAAAAATAAAACTGATACCATATATCTGTCTGTTCAACACCTAACGATGATGTATATGGTTTATGAATATATCTAACGGTTTCATAATTCTGTGCCGGATTAATAATATCTTTTAAAATTTCATCCTCAAATTGTGCAAGATTCTCTTGCCAACCTAAATCGGTTTTAAAATCTTGTTCAGTATTTAACACGATATTTAAATCGTTTGTGTTAGTTAATATTTTCATTAACAAATAATTTGATTATTAAATCCGGTTAATCCGTCAGTTTTATTATTATATCCTCTCTCATTCCTTAAATAAAAATTAATATCGGTCGACACATAATGCATATCATTTATATAAGGAAATTTTGTACCATTACCTTCTTGGTCAACAAATCCGTGATCATACACATCTCTCCATTTCCAAACTTTATTGTCATTATCAAAAATTGTATTTTCAGGTAAATTAATTAGTTCTTCTCTTTTTAATTTTGATGTTTCAATATAAGGAGATAATTCTCTTAATTTAATTCTGTGATGTGGTTGATAATAATAACCAACGGTGTTACTCGAAGTCACTCCCGAATAATATGAACTTTGGTCTTGTTCGTGGTCAAATAATGGTACCGTACCATCTAAAGTTTTTCTATGTGAAAATCTATGAAATGCCTCACTAATAATTCTTTCTTTTAGGTCCTTTACATTATATTCAACAAACGCACCTGTTAATATGGTGCCTAATTCTAATTTAGTTCCTCCTGTAAATGTTGTACCTGAATAACCACTTGTATTACCGTTAAAAGTTGTGGTACCAATTGTAGTTTCAACCGATGTGTCACCATTAAATTGATTATCAACCCAATCATTATGGAAATTAAATTTATAACCCACTTTTGGTGGATAAGTAAAAAATCCATTTCCGTTTCTTAAAATCATTGTAGCATAAACCTCAGTTGGTGTATACTTTAAGTTATTGGTTAATCCCGTTAAAATAAATGTTTTCTTAAAATCAAACAAAACCGATTCAGGTCTATTTCTTTCAACTAAAACATCATTTTCTTTTAACGCATTTTCAAATAAAATCTTTCTTTCATTTTCCCATATCGGTGTTTCAAACCCAACTTTATCTAATATATAATCTTTTTCGGTTGTTAATGTTTTATGTTTGTGTACATAGTACGATGAAGTACTTCCTGAAATATTATTTAAGTCTAAACATCTTTTACCTAAAGCAAAAGTCACTCCACTTAAATTGAAATTTGTTTTGAATTCACTTTTTAATAAGTTAATTACATAATTTTTTGAGTTATACACTTCATCACCAAGGTTGTCAACATAAAAAGTACGACCACTTACCGCAACCGAACTGTTTAATGTTCCGCCCGATATAACAATATATTCTCCTGATTTTATTCCGTGTTCTACGGGTGATGTTAAAGTATAATAGTTTCCATTATCCAAAACTCTAAATGGTATACCATCACCAGATGTAAATGAAAATGTTGTTCCACCTGAAAATGTATACTTCATTGGAAATAATGAATCTTGACTGAAAACATATGTCAAATATAAATTCCAATTTTTGTATGGTGCTTGTATTGGTGAGATGGATGTGTGACCCGTATAACGTGCTCCCGTTAATTGAACTTGTGGTATGAAAGTACCTAAAGTTGACCCTGTTGCCGTTATATTATCTTCCCTTAATACGTCGTTTCTTAATAATGCAAATTCATTATATGGTATAAAACCTTTTTTATTTACACTACTACCATCGTTAGTTAAATAGAAATTCTTTAGTAGTGGTATATACTCAGTTGTTCCTGAATACATATTTCTAAAAACCATTTTTATTTTACCATAAATTTTATAACGTTTACTTTCATTTCTTTCATCATCAAATAATGTTGGTAAGTCTAAAAGAATATCTCTTTCACCTTGTCTCATTAAGACACTATCGCCCTCTAATTTAACGTTTAATGTTAAATCCTCTTCACTTGCCTTAAAATACCTTTTACTAGGTAATAGTATTTGTTTCTTTTCCATTATTCAGTTGGTGGGAACGCCCCTTTTGGTCCGTAATATTTTATTAATAAATCTACCGCAGAATTTTGAGGTCTTAATCCGAAGTAGAATAGGAACGGTGTTGATAATACTTGTTTTGTCCCTGTGTAATTATTTACTGTTTGGTATATAAACGATTCCCTATAATCTTTAACGTAGGTGTCGGATTGTGCTGTCCATCTTTGTTTACTTAATCCACTATCCCAAACAACAACGTATGTTGTACCACTTGCTGGGTCTTTAACCCAAAGTGATGTGTCTGAGGTATAACCAGATTGTACGTGTAACCACAAGTCACCTTCAACATAATCAGTAGCACCTGAAAAAGTAAATAAATTGGGGTCCGTGCTTGTTGGTGCACTTAAACTAACAACTTCAAACCTCTCCAATGCATTTGTGGTATTACCACTAAATGAAAAAGTATTATGGGTTATTGTTATTGGTTTTAATAAATATTTTTCCTCATCATCAATTGTTGTGCCCGTCATTACATAGTTAGTTGTAATACTTGATTTATCACTAATTGAGAATAGTCTTTGTAATTTCATCGATGCAATTTCCTTTCTATCCCAACTTTGTTTATCGGAAAAATTTCCATTATATAAACCAAAACCTTCACCTAATTTATCCCATAAAAAGAATGGAACTTTTTGTGAATAATCCCCTAATCTAAAATTCAAACATTGTCTTATAAATGCACCATTAGGGTCTAATTTTAAATCAATTGGTAGTGGTCCATATTCCGTATTTTCAGTTCCTCCCGAACCTTTAAAATATTTTAAGAAATATGGGTCTTCTGGGTCCATTAATTCACCATTATATAGGAAATATTGTGGACTATCTAAATCAAAAGCCTCGATACCCGCCTCACAGTTAATTGACATCATTTGTGTAATGTCTCCGTCAAATACACTAACATTATCTCCCAATCCTTGTCCTGTGAAGAAATCACTAACATCAAATTTTGCATCACTAATATCTAAACGATAGTTAATTGCGTGTTCAACAACGTTTGCAGGGTCTTGATATGATGTTGTGGTTATATCTCTAATAACTGAACACGTTGGGTCAATTCTTGGGTCTTGACAAATCTCATATAAAAATTCATCTCTTACTCCCACATCGTAAAAAGTCGTTGGATGTAAAATTTCTCTATATTTTAGAGTACCATAACTATCAGAATATTTTTGACCTATAAAATTAAATGTGTTTCCGGTTGCATTTGTAGTACTACCGGTAATGTTATTATATGGTGTTGATCTATAATAAAACATCTCATCCAAGATATTAAAGAAAACTAGTTCTCTTGGGAATTTTGAACCTCTTTGATTTAAATCACGAACACTTCTATCGTCCCATTTAATTTTTTTATCAAATTTAAAGAAATATAAAACTCCGTGTAACCAATTATCTATAAACGAATAATTTGTAACTCCACCACAGAAATACACACCAACTCTTTTTCTTTTATACCATTCTTGTATTGCCGCAATACTATTACTTGGTCCATCAACAACAGGTACAATTGTAATCACACCATCTCTAATTTCAGTTAAACCTGATTTTGTTTTTTTGGTGTAATTAGCCACACCATCTTCAGTGTGGACTCTATTAGGTAATCTTCTTGTTGGTGTATTAAATGTGGTAACATCATATTGTGTTCCGATATAGTTAATATTAACAATAGCACCAGGTGCTGCAACAATTGCGGCAACTATAGTCCAACCAGCACCAGGACTATTTAATTGTTCTTTAAGATTTGATGTACCGTCGTAATACGGTTTACCTAATAAAAACCAAGGGTTGTTTTTTCCTGCATAACCATTTGTTGCTCTTATCCTATTATCTATACCACCATCACCAGAATTTGCATCAGGACCACTTTTATTTCCTGTATTTGATGGTGTGTCAATTGTTCCGTAACTACCATCATTAGACCATATGTAAGAATAAACAATACTCTCATTGTAAAATTTATCATACTTCTTACATCCTTCTTCAATATTAAATGATGAATTATTTGATGGGTCAACTGTATCAACATCGCTAGTACATTCCTCACAATCGGGATATGTTGTTAATGGTAATGTTGTTTGTCCAGCTTCAGTAATGTTATAAGCTAACCTAATAAAACGATATGCAATATCTTCAAACGGGTGGTCCGCAAAGAAATAATCCTTTGGTCCAATGTATCTCGCAATTGCCCATAAAGTTGACCCAATTATTTCAATTAAAAAGATGTACGCAATTGTAAAAATATATTGTAAAAACAATAAAATCTCACTAATGATTAATCCAAATTTAATTCTGTTTCTAAATGCAAAATTTGTTGGTATATAATTGGTGCTACTTGTACAATCATCCTCAACGTTCGGTCTAATTTCTTTTATACCTAAAAACGCATCTCTTCTTGATAGTCCGAGAAAACTCTCAGCCGCTGACACTTCATAGTGTGAACCTTGAAATGATGATGGTGTGTATACTTTACCAAAAATAAATTTATAAAAAACATCTTCAGGTATTCCATTATTATTTGTTCCCAACATTAAATCTAACTTATCTTTTCGATATGTTGAGGCCATAGTTGAACCAGTTGTTCCCTCGGGCCAAGCGATTTTTAAGTAATCTTCAAAAACATTTGAAAATTGATAAGTGGTTAATAACTCACCATCATACTCACCTAAGTTATTTGAACCGTCCGGATTTTTATTATATTCTCTAATTTGTGGTATTAAATATTTTGCGGTCCCTGTTTTTACACCATTAGTATCTAAACTAAATCTAAATCTCGCAATTGCGGTTGTTGGTATTCCTTTGTTAGTATCGTTAGTTAATTCTTGTTCACCAAACTCATTTGTGTAAACATATTCTAAGTTCATTGGTAACACGACCATTGCAGTTCCATTCTCATTAATGGTTTCGGTTATGTTATAATATTGTAATTCAGGATATAAATTACCATCGGTACCATAAACCTTTCTTCCCGTTTGTCTTACACATTCAATTTGACCTGTGGTTGTTTGTAAATTACATTTGTAACCTGTTTTTCTTCTGATAACACCACTTCTTTTAACTGCGTCCGAATCGTCATCGGTAATTGATGATGCAAGTATTAATGATATTGGTTCAATTTTTATACCCGTTTCCGATATGTCAAAATCACTTCTTGTAATTCCGATTTCACACATTTCCTCATTACCCCAAAAAGGATAAACTTGGATTATTTTATCATATGATATGATTTGTGGAAGACCGTCAATATCTGTACTTGATTTAAATTTGTAAAATCTATCAAATTCATCGGCACCTCTACCTTTTTTTATGAAGTCATATGGTCTTAAGGAGAAACAACCTATATCCGATAAATCTATATCAACGTGTAAAGTTTGTTCACCGATTGGTACACCCCAAATCATAAAGTCACCAGATTCATTAGTTTTTACTGTGAATCTATAATAACTCTCATAAACCTCTAAAACTTCTTCTCTTGTTAATATATCCGATTGGTCGGGAAATGTTCCAACAGGTGTGTGTCCTCCGTGTTGTTGTCTTTTTGGTAATAGATTATAACGAATTTTATCGTCATTTCTCATTGTTGTATCTGTATATGGATACAATTTAGATATTACGGGGTCCTCAACATCCGTATCTTTTTGTTTAACGAATATGGAAACTCTTACGTTTGGTATACCGAAACCATCGTTAGCGGTGACTCTACCACAAACAACTCCGTAATCGGAACACATTGATGTGTATATCTCTTGTTGTGAGAACTTTAAAGACAAAATTTCCAGTACATCGAAATCTTGTTTCAATTCTACCGTAATCTTTTGGTCTTTACCAATATTTGTTGAAATTCTGTGTTTTTGAATCATTCTTATAATAAATAGAAACTAAGCGATTTTCTATTATTATAACTAAAAAACATTTTAAAATGTAGGCTTAAAAGGTACTTGCACCTAAAGTTTTAACCCTTATTTTTATGTCTTTATTAGGATATCTGATTTGAAATATCTGATTTGATTTCATAAAAACAACACTATCAGATTGTCTAATCTGTTTTGTTGTGTTATCCACATACGTTTGTGAAACTTCAGCCGATGAGTAACCACTTCCTGTTTTATTGAAAACTCTAATATCAACTACGTTCTCAACACCTGAAACCGTACCAATTATTTTATTTAATGCTCCTACAAACAATGGGTCACCCATTTTTCTTTTTTCAATCGCAAAGAACTCAACAACATCTTCAACTACTGTTTTTATAATATCAGTTTGACTATCGTTCTTATTAATTGTTAAATCTATTTCTAAACCTAAATCAATAACCTCACCTGTTACCACATCGATATAATCATTAATCATTCTGTATTCTGAAAGATAACTTAATATATTGTTTTTCAATGTGTTAGACACAGTGTCAGTTAAATTTCCACTTTCATCATATGATAATAATTTAATACGAATCTTATTATCTTCTTCCATTACGTTAACCTTTGCAGGTGCACCGTATGTAGATGGCATCGTCTCAATTAATGTTTTATAATCATTTAATGTAACCGCTCTATTTTGTGCTGAGAAATTATATGAAACCATATTACGTATTTCTTCAATTGTAGGTTGGTCAGCACCACCCACAGCTGGTGTAATATTGGTAACTCTTAATGAATTTACAACTTGTGTGTTTGTTGTTGAATTAGGACCCGATACATTGAATTCAACATTATCTACCGTCGATATAACGTTAACCCCTAAATTCGAATCTTTACCCCCACCAACACGATATTTCACAAATAATGTGGTATTTGTTTTAGGTGTTGCACCTAACGACATATTATTTAAATAACTACCAAGATTTACTTTCATATCACCTGTTATGTAGTTGTCTAAATTATCTAAAGGATTAACCGTTCCCGAACCAAATGTTATTGAGAAATAACTCTCAGGTGTATATTCGGTAACAAATTTATTATTAACATTCAAATATGTTCCCGATTTGAAATTAGGCCTATCTTGATTACCTGTTGGGTCTGGTACGAAAACCTTATCTTCAATTAAAGATTTAACTTCATACCATTTATTTGTTGAAGATGAGAATTCTGTACTTGTTGGGTTACCAGCATATGACGTACCTTCTTTGTGTATGATACTTGTTACACCTAAAACATTTTGTTCAGGTAAATAAATTTTTAAAAACGGTTTTTGGTCAACTTGATTAATTACTCTTCTAAAAACTTTAGTAACTCCATTAACAACCGCCTCTCTTTTGGTGATGGTGTAAGATATTAATTTATTGTTACTGTCAAAATTCGGTATTTTTAATCTGTTTGTTTGTCCCTTACTATTATATGGTAATGAAAAATCCATATCCTCAATCGTTTCAAATACCTGTCCCCCACCTGAAACTTGTGCTCCCGCCTTTAAAATACCCAAATAACGTAAATCTTCCTTGTCACCATTTACCGGTACGTTTATTGAGAAATCACATAATGCAACCGATGGTCTAACGCCAGGTAATCTAATTCCGTAAGTTTTTGCAATATGAAACAATGATTGTCTTTGTTGTGCAAAATCCAACATAGTCTCTTGCCAAACTCTATCAATATGAAAGTGTAAGTTATCAGCAACCGCAGCATTAATATCCAATAAAACTGAATAGATTGATGCGTCGTTAAAATTCTTAACCAAATCAGGATAATAATCCTTTGTTAAGTTAACTAATTCATTTCTTAACCCCGCAAAATCTCTTGTTGCGTATGATATTTTCTTACTCATATTATATGTTTATAATTACAAAATCGGATGATGAAAAGGCTCCGTTATTTACCGTATAATTTATTCTTACTTTAGCGGTGTATGGTTTAGTAGAATAATCAGAAACTCTGAATAATCTTTCATCTTCCATTTGACTTACCGTTACATCTTGGTCAGGATCTTCTTCAGCTGACACTATATCTATTGAATTTATCTCTAAGTTTGGTATATACTTTTTTACCCCTTCTCTTATCTCATCTTCAATTAATGAGAATGTAACCATATCATTTTGGTCAAAAATGTACTCATATATTCTTGTACCAAAATCAGGTAAAAAGTATCTACTACCCTTTTTTGTTAATAAGAGATGTATCAAATTTGCTCTGATTTCTCTTTCAGGGGTCTCAGTTAAACTAAGGTAGTCACCCTTAACACTATCTCTAAATGGAAAATCTATACCATATGTTATCATACTCTATAAATATAAACTATTATAAAATGGTAATAAATAAAAAATCCCGACCGAAGTCAGGATTAATTTAGTGTCTTGATATTCACCCCCTTTATTTTCGAGACCTGGGTGCTCAAGGTACGCCTTGACGACAGTAACTTTGAGGAGGTCACCCATTATTATTATGAACCACAACCCTCACATTCGAATGGTGAATCTGTTGGTCTTTCAGATGTCATCACTAACTCAGGTGTTTGTTCACTTATTAAGTTGTTATTTGTTGGTACTCCAACATTATTAACCGACGATGTAATTTCTACCGGTTTTACTGATGAAGTATCAACACCCAAACCTTTTAACGCATCAACCGCCGCTCTTGTTCTTAGGTAATACATACCTGTTTTCAATCCCAATTTCCAACCAAATAAATGAGCTGCAAGTAATTTTGCTTTAGTTGCGTCCGCAATAAATAAATTCAATGATTGTGATTGGTCAATGAAAATACTTCTATTTGCTGCCATTTGTAAAATTCTCTTTTGAGACATTTCCCAAACGGTTTTATAAACCTCTTTTAATTGGGTAGGAATTTCAGGAATATTTTGAACTGAACCATTCTCCATAATCAATTTCTTCTTGATGTCCTCATTCCACATTCCAAGATTTAACAAGTCATTAACTAAGTGTTTGTTAATCATAATGAATTCACCACTTAATGTTCTACGAGAATATAGGTTAGTTGTGAATGGTTCAAACGCTTCGTTGTTACCTAAAATCTGTGCGGTTGAAGCTGTTGGCATCGGCGCAACTAATAATGAGTTTCTGACACCATAGTTTTTTACTTCTTTTCTTAGAGTTTTCCAATCCCAACGGCCAGATAAATCTGAATCTTTTTTACCCCACATTTCATATTGGAAGATTCCTTTTTCAATCGGTGAACCTACAATTGTTTCATATGGACCAACTTCTTTTGATAAATCCTTTGAAGATGTTAATGCTGCAAAGTAAATTGTTTCAAAAATATCCGTTTGTAATTTATCTGCCGCATCAGACTCAAACGGTAATCCTAATAAACAGAATACATCTGCCAAACCTTGAATACCTAAACCAACTGGTCTGTGTTTAAAGTTTGAACGTTTTGTTTCTTCTGTTGGATAGAAATTTAAATCAATAACATTGTTTAAGTTTCTTACCACTTGATAAACTGAACTATATAATACGTCGTGTGAAAATTCACCGTTAATGATATATTTCGGTAACGCTAATGATGCTAAATTACAAACCGCTTGTTCAGTTGGTGAACTATACTCAATAATTTCAGTACATAAGTTTGATGACTTGATGGTACCTAAATTCTTTTGATTTGATTTATAGTTAGCTGGGTCTTTATATAACATATAAGGAGTACCCGTTTCAATTTGTGCAGTTAAGATTGCATCCATTAATTTTCTTGCCTTAACCACTTTTCTACCTAAACCTTGTTGTTCGTAAGATTCGTATAGACGAGTGAAAGCTTTATCTTCAGGACTATCATATGCATCAGATAAACCAGGTGCTTCATCAGGTGAGAATAATGTCCAATCACCATCTTGTTCTACACGTTGCATAAACAAATCAGGAGTCCACATAGCTAAGAACAAATCTCTTGCTCTCATTTCTTCCTTACCGTGATTTTTTCTTAAATCAATAAAGTCATAAACATCAGCGTGCCAAGGTTCAAGATAAATGGCAAATGAACCTTTACGTTTACCACCTTGATTAATCCAACGTGCCACTTCATTGTATGTTTTTAACATTGGTAACAAACCGTCAGATTCTCCACCAGTTCCCTTAATATATGAACCTTTAGCTCGAACATCGTGTACGTGTAATCCGATACCACCAGCCCACTTAGAAATCTTTGCAACGTCACTGATAGTGTCGAACAATCCTTCGATATCGTCTCCTTTATTACCAATTAAGAAACAAGATGACATTTGTGGTCTCTTAGTGCCTGCATTAAATAACGTTGGTGTTGCGTGTGTATAAAAATGTTGTGACAAATCATCGTATATTCTCAACGCCATTTCAACATCACCTTTACAAATACCAACCGCAACTCTCATATAAAGATATTGTGGTCTTTCAACAATACGACCACCAATTTTCATTAGGTATGAACGTTCCAATGTTTTAATACCAAAGTAATCAAAATCTAAATCACGTTCTTGATGTATGGCACCATCTAAAACCTCTCTATTGGACATTACAAAATTGTAAATGTTTTCATC
>Ga0247722_10000395_pt1 | contig 27402 bp, 23 predicted proteins | sample MSEWelMarce3H_FC_FD_189094 | JGI IMG/M metagenome (GOLD analysis project Ga0247722, IMG submission 189094) | Subsurface sediment microbial communities from gas well in West Virginia, United States - MSEEL Well Study Marcellus 3H_FC | ecosystem: Environmental > Terrestrial > Deep subsurface >... | reverse complement strand
ATTCATGTGTTCGAGCAGTAGTTGTTGGTAACGCTGAGATAGTCGAGCATCGATGCCAGTTAGTTTTTTTTATATTCATAACGCTCATTATATTTTTATGTGTAAGTTGTGTAGATACTTATGCCTTCCGTGGCTGGAGCGTGTTGGTACTTACCCCACTAGCAGCACTCATTGTCGCGATTACCTCGGGTGAGCCGATGCTGGCGCATTGGACGCAAACTTTTATGGGTGCGGCAGGCGGGTTTGTCGCGCAATTCTTCCCGTTATTTTTGATTGGCGCCGTATTTGGCAAGTTGATGGATGATAGCGGCTCAGTCACCGAAATTACGCGCTTTATGACCGAGAAACTCGGCATTCAGCGCGCGATTTTAGCGGTGGTTTTGGCCGGTGCATTAGTCACTTATGGCGGGGTGAGCTTATTTGTCGCTTTCTTTGTCATTGTGCCGATGGCGCAAGGTTTGTTCCGTGCGGCAAATATTCCTTATCGCTTAATGCCCGCGGCGATTGGTTTGGGTACGTTCACCTTTACCATGTCGGCGATGCCGGGTACACCTGCGGTGCAAAATGCGATTCCGATGCCATTTTTTGGCACCACGCCGTTTGCTGCGCCGGGTTTAGGCATTATTGCGTCTATCGTGATGTTTTCTTTCGGGATGTGGTGGCTGCTACGTGCTGCTGCAGCGGCTCGCCGCGCTGGTGAGGGTTATGGTCGTGAAGACCAAATAGAGCAAGTGAACACTGCAGTTGCTGAGCTGGCCGACAATGCTTTAACGCGTGAACGTGCTTCAACATCAGATTCTTTTGACCCGCATGAAATCCACACTGGCTGCCATAGCACCCAAGCGCCGAGCACCTTCATGGCCGTCTTGCCATTGTTAGTCGTCATTGCAGTCAACTTCATCATGTCGATGGTGATCTTACCTAGAGTGGATACGAGCTTTTTGGCTAATGCGCAATGGGGTGGCATCAGCCTCTCTTCGGTTAGTGGCGTGTGGTCGGTGATTGTGGCGCTATTGTCTGCAATTACGGTGCTGATTATTGGCAATCGCAAACGCCTACTTAATTTGCGCGAAACCGTTGCAGCGGGTGCAAATGCATCAAGCTTGCCGATTCTCAGCGTTGCCAGTTTGGTTGGTTTTGGGGCCGTTGTGGCTGCGATGCCTGTGTTCTCTCTGGTTACTGAATGGGTGTTGTCGATTCAGGGCGGCCCGTTGGTTTCCTTGGCAGTTTCGACCAATATTTTAGCCGCACTCACCGGCTCAGCATCGGGCGGGATGACGATTGCGCTTGATGCACTGGGCGCTAGCTATTTGCAATTGGCAACTGAAATCAGCATGGATCCTGCACTTCTCCATCGCGTGGCGGTCATTGGCGCAGGTACATTAGATAGTTTGCCGCATAACGGCGCAGTGGTGACTTTGCTGACGCTATGCGGATCAACGCATAGCGAAAGCTATCTAGATATCGTGATGAGTTGTATTATCGGCGCGGTCATTGCACTGGTGGTGGTGATTGTTCTGGGGACAATGTTTGGTTCGTTTTAGCCATTAAAAAAGCCCTCGCAATCCGAAAAACATTCGACTTGCGAGGGCTTTTTGCTCTCTTTTAATAGGGTTTAGTGAATATGGCTAAACCACTGATTGGCATACTGCAACACTTGCTCGTTTAATACGCGGGTTGAAGCGGCTAACGGCAAGGTTGAGTTGAATCCGCCAACAAAGTTAATAAGACTGGAATAGGCCCTCTATTTAGACCCAAAAAAAACCGAGCAAAAGCTCGGTTTTTTTAAAAAAGCACACTACGCAGCCAAGTCCTGAGCCTGAATGGCGGTCAAGGCAATGGTAAAGACAATATCGTCGACCAAAGCACCGCGCGACAAATCATTCACCGGTTTACGCAAGCCTTGCAACATCGGGCCAACGCTGACGACATGGGCGCTACGCTGTACGGCTTTGTACGTGGTATTGCCGGTATTCAGATCAGGAAATACAAACACCGTCGCCTTACCCGCTACCGCACTGCTTGGCGCTTTTTGTGCGGCCACTTCGGATACAGAAGCGGCGTCGTACTGCAGTGGGCCATCCAAAACTAAATCAGGGTAAAGGCTGCGAGCCAACTCGGTGGCTTCGCGCACCTTATCAACATCCGCCCCAGCGCCAGAGATACCGGTACTGTAGCTAATCATTGCCACCTTAGGATCCACACCAAAGGCACGGGCGCTATCGGCACTTTGCTTAGCGATTTCTGCAAGCTGAGTGGCATTTGGATTAGGGTTGATGGCGCAGTCGCCATAAACCAACACTTGCTCGGGCATCAGCATAAAAAATACTGACGATACAATAGACGAGCCTGGCGCAGTTTTAATCAGCTGTAAAGCGGGACGCACCGTGCTGGCCGTGGTGTGGATAGCGCCTGATACCAAGCCATCTACCTTATTCACTGCCAACATCATCGTTCCCAGCACTACAGAATCTTCAAGTTGTTGCAACGCTTGGCCTTCAGTCAACCCTTTGCTCTTACGCAGCTCAACCATGGGTGCAACATACTCAGCACGAACAACATCGGGATCAAGAATTTCTAAGCTAGCGGGCAATGAAACACCTTGTGCTGCGGCAATTGCTTCGATGGTGGCACGCTTTCCGAGCAACACGCAGTGAGCAATCCCTTTTTCTTCACAAATAATCGCAGCGCGAATCGTGCGTGGTTCTTCGCCCTCAGGCAAGACCACGGTTTTACGCGAAGAGCGTGCTTTTTTGATGAGTTGGTATCGAAAGGCAGGGGGCGACATCCGTGTCGATGGAGGCACTTTCACTGCATTCATCAACATGCCCATATCAATTTGCTCTGCCACCGCATCCAGTACCAAATTCATGCGCTCGCTATCGTCTTCTGCAACGGCAGGGGGCAATTGCGTGATTCGAATCGCGGTATTAAAGCTGTCGCTATCCGTACTTAAGACGGGGATGCCGCTGTTTAAAGCTTGACGTGCTAATTCCAAGATACGGTCATCGGGCTTACTAGAATGCGTCAATAATAAGCCTGCTAACTGCACACCCTTACTGGCGGCTAGTGCGGTTGCCAGCATGACGTCATCCCGATCTCCGGCACTAATCACCAGCGCACCCGCTTTTAGGCGCTCGATCACTTCAGGTACAGAGCGCGCAGCAATCACCGTTTCTAATACACGGCGGTTAGCAATATCGCCTTCAATCAGTATTTCTGCATTTAAATGACGGGCGATATCTAGGGTGCGCGGTGCCATTAGCGCGGCGTCGTATTTGATCACCCCCCATAACGCAATACCATCCAATTCATATTGAGCCGATGCTGCATCAAAGTTATCAGCGGCTTTATTAAAGATGACTCCCGCGACTTTGCAACCTTCGTTTTTTAGTTGGCTAGCCGCTAAGCGAGACTCTGCCACCGCGCCAACGGCACGGGCATTCGCCACCAAGATCACTTCGGCTTGCAAGCTACGGGCAATCTCATTATTGAGGCGGGCAGTAAATGCATTACTTGGATCTAAGTGCATCCCTTCAACCACCAGCACATCCACCCCCTGCACCGCCCCCATGCAAAGACTCACAATGTCTTCGAGCAGCTCATCATTTTGCCCCGCAGAAACGCGAGCAACCACTTGAGCGATAGAGAGCGAGTGCGGGCATTCAATTTGGCAAATTTGCGTGGCAAAATGAGTAGAGCGCTCAATGCCGTGGTGCTCTTGTGACACCGGTTTAACAAAGCCTACTTTTAGACCTTGACGTTGTAAGGCGCGAACAACGCCTAAAGAGACCGAAGTAAGGCCAACATTTTGCCTTGTAGGTGCCACAAAAAAAGTTTGCATAATTTGATCCTAAGCTCGCCGCAAGCTTGGTTACGGCTAAAAAACAGTAGTTTGTATGACAAACAGGCAAAGCGCCTGTAAAGGCCGTCAATGTAGAACAAAGCGCCGCTTTTAGGTCGGCAACTTTCACACCTCGTGCATCAACTTTGCGTCATGTCATAAAAAAACACGGTCATTGGCTGTAATTGGCGTAAATACTCACAAAGCACCAACGCTATAGCGTAGTTTACAAGCTGTATAGGGACTTTCCAGCCATAGGGCACTTCCAAATGACAAAGGGAAGGAAGTTTAAATCAATCAGAAAAACAGGGCTTAAAATCGCCTAGCAGCCTGTCGGGCTTAAGCGATCGTAGCGAGGAAAAGACCGGTTTGAGACAGATTTCGCGGGTTTTTTAGGCGAATAGCTGGCTATTCAACGAGAAAATGCGTGAAATATGACCAAATCCGGCTTTTCCGTAGTAGATCAGTCTTAAGTCCGACAGGCTGCCAGCCCAAGGACAAGAATAGAGGCCATTATTTCCTTACTTACCTTAACATTTACTTAAGTAAGACTGTCGCTCTGCTTTATATCAAAGAATCGTTTAGAATCACCTTGCTGCCGTGCAGCATCACGTTCTCCATCCATCACCTTAGGTGAGTTTTATGACAGTTATTGTCGTTTTCAATCAAAAAGGTGGCGTAGGTAAAACCACGGTGACGGCCAATTTAGCGGCAGCTATCGCCAAAAATGGTGTAGAACCCCTTGTTATTGATCTAGACCCGCAAGCTCACCTCACCTCACTTTATGGCATCAAGCCTAAAAGTAGTCAGAGCATTTACCGCTTTTTTCAGGGCGCGAGTACCCTTTCAGATTTAATTATTTCCAGAGACGACGGCATCAACTTTGTGCCTTCGCATTTAGAACTTGGTAAGGTGGATGCGCAGCTTACACGGCACAAAGATCACGTTTGGCGGCTCAAGCTCGCGCTGACCGCTGAGATGCTTTCAGGCTTTGGCCTGCCGATTATTATTGATTGCACCCCTACCCTTGGTGTGTTGTCGTTTTCAGCGATATTTGCTGCAGATATTATTCTGGCTCCCGTGGCCGCTGAATACCTAGCCCTTAATGGTGCAATGCAACTTGCGCAAACTTTAAAAGGATTAGAAAAATTCCAAGCCCGTAAACCACGCCGGTATTTAATTAACCGCTACACCCCAGGCCAAATTACCGCCGAAACCGTATCGGGTCAGCTCACTAAGCATTTTCCTGGCGAAGTACTTAAAACGCGGATTCGGGAGCAAGAAGCGCTCTCAGCAGCGGTGGGTAGCGGATCAAACATCTTTGATTTTGCCCCCAGCTCTGGTGCTGCGGCTGACTTTACTTTTTTACTTGATGAGCTAATCGAAAGTAACTTAATTTCGCTTTCATTAGATCTTCCATTCGAGTAAGATTTAAAATCAAGCCTATGCAAATAGCCTGCTACTGGCGGTAGCAAGCTGATCTAAGCAGCCTATTTATTCAGGTTAAACAAACACAGGACTGCGTGGTAATACACCGGCAGAAATCTTACACCTCTATTAATATTAGCCCCGTGTTATGTCGTTTGTTTTACCTTATTACCTTGCACTTTGGAATCAACGTCTTATGTTTAACGCCGTACCGCTTTCTGAACAACTGCAGCAATACTTCGGTTTTAGCCAATTTCGTGATGGGCAGCGTGAAGTTGTTGAAGCATTAGTCAATAGGCATTCGGCAATGGCGATTTTTCCAACAGGATCAGGAAAATCGCTGTGTTATCAGCTAGCCGCTTTGCAAATGCCACACCTTACTTTGGTGATATCTCCGCTATTAGCCTTAATGCGCGATCAACTGGCGTTTTTGCATAGCAAGGGCATTCGTGCAGCCGCCATTGACTCCAGCCAAAGCCGCGAAGAAACCCAGCAAGTGATGCAAGATATACAGCAGGGTGAGCTAAAGATTTTAATGGTTTCAGTAGAGCGTTTAAAAAACGAGCGTTTTCGCCGTTTTATAGGCCAAGTATCAGTTTCATTACTGGTCATTGACGAAGCCCACTGCATTTCGGAATGGGGGCATAATTTCCGTCCTGATTACCTAAAGCTGCCCGATTACAAAAAAGAACTCAATATCCCGCAAGCCCTACTCCTTACAGCGACAGCCACGCCAGCCGTTATCCAAGATATGGCGAGCAAATTTGCCATTCGCGATGAGCACGTTACAGTAACGGGCTTTTACCGCAGCAATTTACATTTGCATATTCGCCCCGTAGACAGCACTCAAAAAGACGCAACCCTCATTCATCTGCTCGAAAAAACGCCGAATGCCCCCTGTGTGGTGTATGTAACGCAGCAGCAAACCGCCGAAACAGTAGCTGATAAATTACAGGCAGCAGGAATCCACGCCACGGCTTATCACGCGGGCTTAGATAATCTGCTACGCCAGCAGATTCAAGATGATTTTATGCAAGGCAAATCGCAAGTGATTGTGGCAACAATTGCCTTTGGCATGGGTATTGATAAAAGCGATATTCGCCAAGTGATTCATTACGATTTACCCAAATCGGTAGAAAACTATAGCCAAGAAATTGGTCGCGCTGGGCGGGATGGCAAAAAATCGCTCTGTACTTTATTAGGCAGCCAAGATGGGCTAAATCTGCTAAAAAACTTTGTTTATGGCGATACGCCAGAGCAAGCATCCATTGCCAAAGTATTAAAAAACATTGTAGATGAAGCGGGGAATGGCCAATGGGAGATGACGCTATTTAGCCTGTCTTCCCAAAGCAATATCCGCCAATTGCCTTTAAAAACCTTGTTGGTATATTTAAATATGCAAGGCAAAATTAAACCGCTGTATAGCTATTACAGCGAATACCGTTTTGTATTGCAAATGAGCGAAGCCGATTTGCTGGGGCATTTTAATAGTGATCGGCGCGAGTTTATTGCCACCTTGCTCAAGCATTCCAAATTAGCCAGAACATGGTATAGCTTTAATTTTGTCTCTTTTTTAAATGAATTCCCCGATCAGCGCCAACGCGCCGTAGCAGCCTTAGAATATCTCGATGAAAGCGGCCATTTGCGCTTAGAAACCAAGCAAATGACCGATGTTTATCAAGTATTAGCGCCGATTGATATCGAGGCATTATCAGCACAGCTCTATCGTCAATTTGGTGACAAGGAACTAAAAGAGATAGAGCGCCTTGCACAAATGCTCGCACTTTTTGAAAGCAAGCAATGCCTAAGCCACACCCTCGCCACTTATTTTGGCGACGAAGAAGCGCCCATAGCCTGCGGCCATTGCAATGTCTGCCACGGCAAACCAGCCACGCTCCCCGCCCCGCCAGCTCTTGTGCCGGTTGACGATTTAGATTTAGAAGCCATGTGTGCTGAGCTACTGATTAAGGCAGGCAAGCCCCTCAGCGCCCATTTACTGAGCTGTTTTCTATGTGGCATCACCCTGCCGCTATTGACGAAATACCGTGCCAGCAAGATGGCCTATTTTGGCAAGCTAGCGGATTATCCTTTTGCCGAAATCAGAGCGGCGTTTGCGGCACAAATTGAATCAAGAGTATAGAAAAGCCCTATTCATTTATCTATATTGCACTTGTTTTCAATTTGACTTCTAACCATTAAGGCAAGAGGTGCTACATGGATATTTCATTTAAATGGGGGCGTAATGTTGTAACGCCCGAACAAAAAGTAGTAATAGAAAGCAATATTTGTGAAGAAGTATCGAATTTAATGACGCGCTTCACCGGAGAACCTACCGCGTTGGTTGTATCTTTAGCAGGTAAAGATCCAATATTTTCTTCGATTGATGGCCGTGTAACTGCAACGGGTGGCGAAACCCTTATAACATTTACTTACTCCCTCTCTCATCCGTGCACTCGGACGTACTCGCCCTTGGGCAGTTACTTCTTAGACGAAGAGTAACAACAACTCAGCCACGTATCCCATGTTGAATGAATCGACACCGGAGCAATAATAAGTAAACAAGTGATTGCCAGCTTGCGTGCATGGGCTAAGCCCATACAAAGTGCAGCCGTGCGCTAAACACTGCCACTCGCAAACACGCTTATTGCAGCGTAGAATGCGGCACTTTTCGTCGGGAGCTATCATGGCCAAACTCTATTTTCGCTACTCCGCAATGAATGCGGGTAAGTCCACAGCCATGCTGCAAGTTGCCCATAACTACGAAGAACGCGATATGCAAATCGCGCTTTTTACCGCCGCAATCGATGACAGGCATAGCGTTGGCACCGTGGCATCGCGCCTTGGCGTCACACGTCAGGCTGAAATATTTAACGCCGCTACCGATTTCAGCCAATTATTTAGCCATAGAAAAGTTGCATGTATTTTAATTGATGAAGCGCAATTCCTAAGCCCAGAGCAAGTACAGCAATTGCATATTCTGGCTCACCAAAATAATCTACCCGTTATTTGCTATGGCCTACGTGCCGACTTCTTAGGCACGCCCTTTCCTGGCTCCGCCTATTTATTGGCATTAGCCGATGATTTAGAAGAAATGAAAACAATTTGCCTCTGCGGCAAAAAAGCCACCATGAATGCGCGAATTAACGAACAAGGCTTTAGGGAAGTATCTGGAGAGCAAATTGTAATTGGTGGTAATTCCAGATATTTAGCCATGTGCGCTAAATGTTATTACGCTGCGAAAGTGGCCTAATTTTGCCTCGAACGCTGCCATAGTGGGCTTCACACGGCAAGTTGTAATGTCGTAAATCATGTCCTTGCCGCGTAAATATCCCTGACACAACACCTTATGACGAAGAGCATTACTCTTAGCTCCCCACACCTCAAATGCAACTAACTTGCACAAGAAGGCAATAAATTGGTATTGTAGTAAGGGTGATGATGGCTAAATACAAAAGCAGCAAGCTTTGGAGAGACGTGTGAAAGGTTTATTTGAAATGGCCGCATGGCAGCGGGTGCTGTGTGTGCTGCCTTTATTATTACTGCTATGGGCACTGACCGATTGGGCCATGCAAGCATGATTGAAGTACACCACCTCACACTCTGCTACCGCGATAGAACTGCGGTACATGCGCTGTCTGGCCGGTTTGAAACCGGCAGCCATACTGCCGTGGTTGGCCCAAATGGCGCAGGAAAATCCACCCTATTGGCCGCTTTGGCTGGGATTAAATCTGCTGATCAAGGCCATGTGCATTCACATGGCAAACTGGCTTTTTTAGCCCAGCTTTCTACCCTAGACAAGCAATTTCCCTTAATGGTAAGAGAGCTGGCTCTGGCAGGGGCTTGGTCTCGGCGTGGCGCATGGCGCGGCCTCTCTAAGCAAGATCGCTTGCAAGCCGATGCCGCTCTAGAGCGTGTAGGCTTAAGCGATTTTGCTAATGCACCGATTAGTAATTTATCCGGTGGCCAGCTGCAACGCGCTCGCTTTGCACGGCTGATTGTTGAAGATGCCGATGTGTTGCTGCTAGACGAGCCTTTTGCCAATGTGGATAGCACCACGGTAGATAAGCTTTTAGAAGTACAAGACGATTGGCATCGCCAAGGAAAAACCCAAATCACCGTCTTGCACGATATCTCGCAAGTACGCGCGCACTATCCGCAAACCCTGCTCCTAGCGCAATCGGCCATTGCTTGGGGCAATACCGCTGATGTACTGACGAATGAATTACTTGCAGAAGCAAACCGCCGCGCTCAGCACTGGCGCAATGATGCTGCATGGTGTGAGGTATGCGAATAATGGCTCAATATGAAATTATCAGCGCACTGACAGAATTTGCTTTTATGCGCCGCGCACTGGTCGGCAGCATGGCGTTGGCGATAGGCTGCGCACCAGTAGGCATTTTGCTCTTACTGCGGCGGATGTCTTTATTTGGCGATGCCCTATCGCACGCCGTATTACCTGGGGCTGCCATTGGCTTTTTACTTGGGGGCTTAACCTTGCCTTGGCTGGCTGGAGGCGGATTAGTGGCAGGCTTACTGGTGGCTTTAGCTGCCAGCGTGGCCGCCAGAAAATCCCGATTAAATGAAGACGCCAGCTTCGCTGGATTTTATTTATTGGCGCTGGCCATTGGCGTGCTGATTGTTTCTAAATGGGGCAGTAGCGTTGATCTGATTCATCTTTTATTTGGCTCAGTGCTGGCCATTGATGATCCATCCTTACTAATTGTAAGTAGCGTAGCCACGATCACCCTGCTCTGGCTAGCGATTGAATACCGAGGCATTGTGCTGGAATGCGCTGATTCAGGCTTTATTGCCGCCACCAGCGGCAATGGCATGCGCTTTCATATTGGCTTTATGGTAATTGCCGTGCTTAATTTTGTGGCAGCCTTTCAGGCTATGGGAACCCTAATGGCGGTGGGGCTAATGATGCTACCTGCAGCCACCGCTCGGCTGTGGGTAGAAAGGCTTTCCATGCTGTTTGTGCTGTCTTGGGCGATTGCCCTATTTGCCTGCGTAGCTGGGCTAATTGCCTCTTACCAATGGGACTTGCCATCTGGCCCCGCCATTGTACTCATTGCAGGCGCTCTGTACTGCCTATCGCTGCTACTTGCCCCTTTTGGCTTATTTGTGCGGCGCAAATCGCGTCACCATGCGATTTAAACCTTAAACCTAGCTGACTTTTCAGGATTTAATGATGCGTAAACATTTACTCGCCCTGCTACTGGCCGTTAGCAGCGTCGCCCAAGCAGCACCACTTAAAGTAGCGGCTAGCTTTAGCGTACTGGCTAATTTAGTACAGGAAATCGGCGGCAGCCGAGTGGAAGTCAGCAGCTTAGTGGGCATGGATGAAGACGCACACATCTGGCAAGCCAAACCCGCAGACCTTAAAAAACTCTCGGCTACCTCTATATTTTTTGTCAACGGGCTGGGTTTCGAAGGCTGGTTAAAACGCGTGGAGCAAGCCTCTGCCTATAAAGGCCAAGTGGTTACCGTTAGCAAAAACATCAAGCCAAGACAGATGGCAGCAGCGGGCCATGAAGGCCATAACCACGGCCACACCGATCCACACGCTTGGCATGACCCACAGGCCGTGCTGCTGATGGTAGAAGAAATCAAGCTCGCACTAACAAAAGCCGACCCCGCCGGTGCAGACCAGTACGCACAAAACACTAATCGCTTTAAAGGCCAGATTGCAGAGCTGGATCAAAAAACCAGCACCGCTTTTGCTGCGATTCCAGCAGCTAACAGAAAGCTAGTAACTTCACACGATGCATTGGGTTATCTAGGTGCACGCTATCAGCTACAATTACTGCCGCTACAAAGCATTTCTACTGAAGCCGAGCCCAGCGCCCGACAAATGGCAGCACTGATCCGCGAGATTCGTAAAAACAATATTCGTGCAGTGTTTGCAGAAAACATCAGCAACCCAAAGCTGATTGCACAAATTGCCAGCGAAACCCAAGCCAAAGTTGGCCCACCTCTCTATACCGATGCTTTATCAAAAAAAGCGCCCAGCTGGCTGGCCATGTTTAACCATAATACGCAGGCTATTTTGGACGCTTTCAAGTAAGCGGCTGGCCACTCAATGCAAATTCGCAAAGTGATCCTCCCCCTTGCCGCCTTACTCACTCTTGCTGGGCTGATTGGCTCTTTAGCCTCTAATGCTGATGAGCCGCTTACCAGCTGGCAATTGCTGGCTAAGGTTAAAATCAGCCCTGGCTTATTTGGGGAAGCTGAAACAACATTTGACCCTCGCATTAAAGCATTGGATCAAACAGACATCAGCTTGGCGGGGTATATGTTTCCGCTGCAGGCAGGGAGCAGTGTGCGGCGCTTTATTTTATCGGCTAAACCACCTACCTGCGCCAGCTGCATGCCTGGTGGTAGCGAAGCCATGGTATTGGTGAATAGCCCCCAGCCGATTAAAGTCAGCACTGAGCGCATGCATATTAAGGGACAGTTCAAAATTGTGCAGGAAATGGGGTTGTTTTATCGGTTAGACATGGCTTGAGATCTTCCACATGCCTTAGTAGGGCTTTACCCAAGCCATTGCCCTGCCAATCCTCATGCACAAAAAAGTGGCTCATTAAGTCTGTTTGTTGTAAATCTGTATACGCCACCAACTGAGCGTTGCACTCCACAATACGAGGATTTAATCGCTCAAGGAGTTCGCTAACCAAATACATCTCGTAACCTGCCGCAGATCACAAACGGCGCTGCAACAATCCTTGCAAAACTGCCCAGCGTTTAGCCAGATTAATTTTCCTGCCCATGCATAAAAAAACAGCCCTCAGTGAGCTACTGAGAGCTGTTGATGCCAAGCTTACGTTTACTCCAAATCAGCGTAGCTTTGAATCACGCGCGAAACAAGGCCATATTCAATGGCCTCCTGCGGGTTCATCCAGTAATCACGCTCAATATCATTCAGTACTTTTTCTAGGCTTTGCCCAGTTTCTTTAGCGATCACCGCCGCAATTCGTTCCCTCATGCGGATGATTTCTTTAACTTGGATTTCCACATCGGATGCCGACCCACCCATGCCGCCGCTGGGTTGATGAATCAAAAAGCGCGTATTTGGCAGGCATACCCTTCGCTCTTTTGGCACAGAAAGGAATATATGTGCTCCTGCGCTGGCCACCCAGCCGCTGCCTATCATATTCACCGGCGCACGAATAAATTTGATGATGTCGTGAATTACATCGCCCGATTCCACATGGCCGCCAGGTGATGAAATCAGGATATTAATCGGCTTGACGGATTCTGTTGCCAGCGCAATTAAGCGCCTAGCAGTGTCTTTAGCCAATACATCGTTAATGGTGCCGATAATAAAAACAAAACGCGATTCAAACGCTTTTTCTTCCAAAAAGGCATCTTGCGAGCCTCCTGTTGCCGCGACTTCTTCAGACATTGCATGCTCCCTAGACGGTTAAACTTACAAACATCAACAGCAATCATAATGGAATACGTGAAGATTGCCACCTTTATTCATTATGCAGCCCAGCATTTCCTTACTAAGCGCCCGAGCATTGACGCTAAGCAATACCCTTTAAGCCTACTACGCCTACTCTGTTGAATACTTCGTAAGGATAAACAGAAGAAAATGAGCTTCAACTCACTAAAGCTTGCTGGGCGAGAATTACTCCCCATCGTGCAGGGCGGCATGGGTGTCGGCATTTCGGCACATAAATTAGCGGGTGCAGTGGCAAAAGAAAATGCCGTAGGCACCATTGCCAGCGTGGATTTACGCCAGCATCACCCCGATTTAATGGCCCAAACGCGCCGCTGCCTAGATGCAAATTTAATCGACAAAGCAAACCTAACGGCACTAGACCGCGAGATTTGCGCTGCAAAAGAGATCGCTAATGGCTGTGGCCTAATCGCCGTAAATGTAATGAAAGCGGTGCGAGATCATGTGGCTCTGGTAAAGCAAGCTTGCGAAAGCGGCGCAGACGCCATCGTTATGGGTGCGGGCCTGCCGATTGATTTGCCTGAAATGACAAGCGACCACCCCAAAGTAGCACTCATCCCGATTTTGTCTGATGCACGCGGTGTAGCGATTATTTTAAAAAAATGGCTAAAAAAAGGCCGCCGAGCTGACGCGATTGTAATCGAACACCCCGGCCACGCCGGCGGCCACTTGGGCGCGGCGCGCATCAGCGACATACACGATGCACGTTTCGATTTTGCTAAAGTGCTGGCCGATTGCCACGCCCTATTTGCCGAACTGGGCTTAGGCCGCGACGCGCCTAAATTGATCGTGGCGGGAGGCATAGATAGCCATGAAAAAGTCAGTCGCTGGCTTAGCAACGGGGCCGATGCAGTGCAACTCGGCACTGCCTTTGCAGTCTGCGAAGAAGGCGATGCGCATATTAACTTCAAACAAACCTTAATCAACGCCAAAGCCAGCGATCTGGCCGAGTTTGTTAGCGTAGCCGGCCTACCCGCCCGCGCCGTTGCCACACCTTGGCTGAAGCAATACTTACGCCGAGAAAGCCACTTACAAGCCATCGCCAATGCCGACCCACGCCGTTGCACCCAGCGCATGGATTGCCTAAGCCACTGCGGCCTGAGGGATGGTTTAAGCAAAGTTGGCCAATTTTGCATCGATCTCAAACTGGCCTCCGCCATGCACGGCGAAGTCGATAAAGGCTTGTTTTTCAGAGGTAATGGCTCTCTCCCATTTGGCGACGCCATTCGCCCTGTGCGTGAGCTGATTGATTATTTAATGAATGGCAGAATGGAGGCGGCGTAAGACTCTGCGGGCAAAATCCAAATCTTGAGCCACGGAGGGTACCGAGAACACTGAGTTACACGGAGAAAAACAAAGCTTGAATTAAGTTGTTTTGCAGGTTTTGAGTGTTTGTAATGCCCAGCAATAAGGATTTATATCGCGGCTAGTTGCACGGGGCTTAAATTTCCCCTTGAAACGACGCCGTAGCGAGGAACAAGCGGGGCGGGGGATCGCTTAGGAGCGAGGAACGAGCTAATCCCGCCCGCCGCCGACTCGATTGTCCGCAGCGAAGAGGCCTTCGTTCTTTGAGTTTGTGGCTTGGCTTCGTTTCTTGGCCACACAAGAAAGGAAGGTCCCGCGGGACACCGCACCTAAATTAACGTGCCGAAGGCACTAAAAAAACGACCTCAACGTAACATGAAGCCCTCACCCCCTCAACAACCTCAAACCATTCAATACCACCAACAAACTCACCCCCATATCGGCAAAGACCGCCATCCATAACGTGCCGTGGCCAGCTAAGGTGAGCGCTAGAAACACCACTTTCACTAACAGCGCCAGCGTAATGTTTTGCACCAAGATGCGATGCGTGGCACTAGACAGGCGGATAAATTCGGGGATTTTGCGCAGATCGTCGTCCATCAGCGCCACATCGGCGGTTTCGATGGCGGTATCGGTGCCCGCCGCGACCATGGCAAAGCCAATATCGGCGCGAGCTAAGGCCGGTGCATCGTTGATGCCGTCCCCGACCATGCCGGACGATGCGGCCATGCCTTCCACAAGACGCAGCTTGTCTTCTGGCAGTAAATTGCCGTGCGCTTGGGCGATACCCAGATCGCTAGCAATCGCCGCCACGGTATGCTCGTTATCCCCAGATAACACGATCGTTTCCACGCCTAAGGCTTGCAGCTGGGCAATCGCCTCACGGCTGCTTGGCCGCACGGTATCGGCCACGGCAAACAGCGCCAGTACGCGATCAGAGGCCAATACCACCACCGATTTGCCCTGCATTTCCAGTACTTGCAGCTTTTCTTCCAGCGCGAGCGAGCAAAGGCCCAGCTCTTCGATCAGGCGATGATTACCCATTGCATAAGAGATGCCCTCAATCTGCCCGCTGATGCCGCGTCCCAACAGCGCTTTCACATCACTGACTTCAAGATAATCATTGATCTGAGCCGCAATCGCTTTAGAAACAGGGTGATCCGAACGCGCGCCCAGGCTGGCGGCAATACGCTGGCAAACCTCTGGAGGCACATCCGCCAAAGCGGCCATATCGGTCTGCACTGGTTTGCCAAAAGTGAGCGTGCCGGTTTTATCCAGCGCCAGGCTTTTTAGCTTGCGCCCTTCTTCCAGATAAGTGCCGCCCTTAATCAAAATACCCAGCCGCGCCGCACGGGCAAGGCCGCTGACGATGGTTACCGGCGTAGAAATCACCAAGGCACAGGGGCAGGCAATCACCAGCATCGCCAGCGCGCGGTAAATCCACTCCTGCCACGCGCCGCCCAAGAGCAGCGGCGGAATTACCGCCACGGCCAAGGCAAGCACGCAAACGACGGGGGTGTAAATTTTAGAAAAACGATCCACAAACCGCTGCGTTGGAGCGCGCACGCCTTGTGCCGCCTCCACCGCATGAATAATCCGCGCCAGCATGGTGTTGCCCGCTACCGCCGTGACCCGATATTCAAACGAGCCGGTTTCATTAATCGTGCTGGCAAAAACGGTATCGCCGATATTCTTTTCTACCGGCAAGCTTTCCCCTGTAATTGCCGCCTGATTAATAAACGATTGCCCGGCAATTACTTCGCCATCCAGCGCAATTCGCTCGCCAGGCCGTACCCGCAAAATACTGCCTAGCGCAATATCGGCCGCCGCTTGCTCTTGCCAGCTGCCATCCGCCTGCTGCACGGTGGCGCGCTCTGGTGTGAGCTGCAATAAGCCACTAATCGCGTTTCTGGCGCGGCCCAAAGATTTGGCCTCGATCAACTCGGCAAGGGTAAACAACACCATCACCATCGCAGCTTCCGGCCACTGCCCAATCAGCAAAGCACCAGTCACCGCAATAGTCATCAGCGCATTGATATTTAAATCGCCATTAGAAACTGCAATCCAGCCTTTTTTGTAAGTCGTCAGCCCACAAGTCAGCACCGCCGCAATCGCAAGCACCGCCGTTAACCACACCGGCATCGCCAGCCAATCAGCAGCCTCGGCCCCTATCGCCAATACCCCCGCCAAAGCCAAAGGCCACCAAGGTTTAGCCACCTCGGCAACAACTGTTTTAGTCCCATCATCCACACGCGGCGTAAAGCCCAGCTCAGCAATCGCAGTCAGAATCGCAGGCAAGGCCTCTTGGCTATGCGAAACAGTAAGCACGCGTTGCAGCAAATTGAACTGCAAACCACTCACATCTGCCATCGCCCCCAGTTTTTTACGAATCAACCCTTCCTCGGTCGGGCAATCCATCTGCTGAATATGAATACGGCTTAACACCCCAGCGCCGTCGCCCAAAGGCAAAAGTGGGGGGGGCGAGCCAACAACGCGGTAGCGAGGTTTGGCGGGGGAAGAATGGTTGCAACAATTGGACACGGTGCGTACTCCTGATATGCTTTAGAGCATTACACAGCCTGAAGCCACTTTAGGGTCAAGCGCCATTGCAAAATAAGTTTTGTAAGGCGGGTGAAACCCGCCAGCTTTTGGCATGAACTGCAAAGAAACGACGGGTTTATGCCGCCCTACGATCTATTCAACTCACGTCAGATCATTTTTAAAGCAGAATAATAAATGAAACCAAGCAAAGAAATAAAAGACATAGAAAACATCGCAAGGAAGGTAAGAGCTGCAATTGAAGAAGAAATTGCCACATCAAAATATACCAATGACATCGAATTACAAAGCTTCCCACGAGGATCATGCGAAGTAGCAACAGTTATTCTTGGATTATTTTTAATCCAGGCTGGTTATGAAAAAACCATACAACATGCGGGTCTTCGACGAAATATTAACGGCTCAGAAAACTACCATGTATGGCTTTTTGTTAATGACCAAATAATAGTCGACATTACAGCTGATCAATTTCAAGAATGCACTTCAAAAATAATTGTAGAAACAAGAAGCAAGCTACACGATTCATTTCCCGTATATCAAAAACGCCCCTTGAATTTAGAAGCTCTGGACAGAAATGGAATGGCAAATTATCGGAATTTATATAATGAAATTTTACATAAAGGATAACCATGAAAATCGGTGAACTCGCCCAAGCTGCACAATGCACAGTTGAAACGGTAAGGTATTACGAGAAGGCGTCCTTATTGCCCGAGCCTGCCCGCACCAGCGGCAATTATCGTGATTACAGCGAGCTGCATCTAGAGCGCTTAAGCTTTATTCGTAACTGTCGTGCACTGGATATGACGCATCAGGAAATCCGAGCCTTACTGCAATTAATGGACCAGCCTGAAGACAACTGCCACTCGGTAAATAATCTGCTCGACGCACATATAGAGCATGTCAGCGTCAGGATTCAAGAGCTGCTTAAGCTGGAAACGCAGCTTAAAACGCTAAGGCAGCAGTGCCAGAGCGAGCAAGCGGTGCAAGACTGCGGCATTGTGCAAGGTTTAAACAATATGGAAGTCAGCAATACCCCTGAACGGCATACTCATTTAGGCTAATATCTTACACACGCAAAATCCACACCTCACCTACCGGACTCGTGAATGTCGCCTTTCTTTAGAAAAATCGTCCTCTATATCGTCGCCCGCCCGCGCCTTGTTGCAAAGCTGATGAAATTTGGCTTGAACTGGTTTCCCGCCATTCGCCGCACAGGCTGCAAAGTGACCGCCGTATCTCCTGATGTGCGCTATATCCGCGTAGAGCTACCGCTCAATTGGAAGACGCGCAATATCAATGGCACGATTTTTGGCGGCAGCATGTTTGCCGCCACCGACCCATTTTATATGAGCATCTTGTATTTTAATCTGGGGGACGATTATGTAGTGTGGGATAAAGGCGGCACCATCCGCTTTAAACGCCCAGGCCGTGGCACGCTGGTGGTCGAATTCAGAGTCGACGAAGCTGAACTTACAGAAATCCGTGACCTGCTCGCCCTCACCCCAGAAATAGACCGCGTCTACCCTGTGCAATTGATCGATCAAAAAGGCTATGTCTGCGCCGAAGTCGAGCGTGTTTTATACATTGCACATAAAAGCACATACGACAATAAAATGGCCGAGCGTCGAGCAAAGAGGGATTTACTCACCACAGAGAACGCAGGGGATTAAATGCACAGAGTGCTCGCTGACTTTTGAAAGCCTTGCTTAGCATTTTTATCGACCCATCGTGCAAACCCCCATGCCAATCATTACTCATCATGACAAATAGCCTGCACATGCCCCCGCAGCCAGCGGTGGACCGGATCAGCGTGGTGGCGGGTGTGCCAGCTCTGACTAATCTCCACGCCCGCCATCATAACCGGCAGCTCAAAGCAATATAGATGATGCTGCGGCATGGCCCAGCGGACAAAAGGCTCGGGCATGGCGGTAATAAAATCTGAGCTGGCCGCCATCATCAGCGCCGCCTGAAAGCCAGGTGCCACTATCGCCACGCGCCGTTGCAAGCCCAAGGCGTTAAGCGCAGCATCCATACGGCCCGCCTCTTGACCACGCCGCGATGCAGAAATATGCGGCCACGCCACAAAATCCTCTGCGCTCACCACTTGGCCCGCAAGGGGATGGCCTGCCCGCACCACGCCAACAAAAGAAGCACTAAACAGCGGCTGATTGTAAACCTCCGGCTCTACTCGCCCCGCCACACCGATATCCAGATCGATACTGCCATTACGCAAGGCTTCAATATTTTTATCCGCACGGGAAACAAAATGTAAGGAGATATCAGGCGCTTCAACCCGCAGGGCCGCAGCCAGCCGGCTGGCCCACGCCCCTAAAAAACCATCGTTGGCACGCAAAGTAAACGTGCGTTGCAGACGGGTAAAATCTACCTCTTGTGGCGTAAACACGCTCTGCACTTCTTCAATGGCCGCCCTTACCCGCGCATGCAAAGCCAGCGCCCGTGGTGTTGGCACAAGGCCGCGCCCAGCGGGGACAAACAAGGGATCGCCAATGGCTTCGCGTAAACGCGTTAAACGGCGGCTCATCGCAGGCGGGCTAAGATGCAATGCCCGTGCAGCACCTACCACACTGCCTTCGCGCAACAGTGCGTCCAGATCTAATAACAAATTGAAATCAAGATATTTCACGGCAACTTTCCTATGCTGCAACACAGCAAAAATCCAGATCTTAAATCACAGAAAACAAGACGCTTTACAAAAAGAACGTTAAAAATTAGCTAATTAGCGGCGTTGCCACACCCTACCTCAACGTTTTTTATCAGAGATACAGCGTGTTTTTGTGAGGCACCATACTCAAAGCATCACCGCTAGCGTGCAAATACATGCAAAAAATGCAGCAATGGATTGCAATAATGTCAATTTACACAATAGTAAGGCTTGCTGGACGATAGGGCTATCTTCTTATGACGGGCTAAATCATTATGCAACCCATCACTCCAGCCGCCCCTGTAGCTATCAATTTTTCTTTCTACCCCCTACTGGCCATCCTGATCTGGACAGGCAACACCCTTGTTACCAAAGCCGCCTCCGTGGTGATTGAGCCCGCAGCCATTGCTTTTTACCGCTGGCTGCTGGCAGGGCTGGTTTTAACACCGTTTGTATTACGCACCGTGTGGCAACAACGCGCCATTGTGGCGGCGCACTGGCCCAAGCTCGCTTTCCTAGGGTGTTTAGGTATGGGCATGTATCAGGGGCTGGCTTATGAAGCGGCAAAAACCACCTCGGCCATCCATATGGGCGTGGTAGTGGCTTTAATGCCGCTATTTTCTACCCTGTTAGCCAGTTTGTTTGTGGGTGAAGCACTCACAGCAGCGCGATTCGGCGGGGTGGGATTATCTCTTTTAGGCCTACTGATCCTCTGCACCCACGGCCAGCCCGCCACTTTATTGCACGGCGCAGTGCGGCTAGGCGACGCGCTTATGCTGATCGCTGTGGCATCAAATGCGCTCTACGGCGTGTTGCTGAAACGTTGGGCACTGCCGCTATCAACCTGGCAGCAGCTGTATGTGCAAGTTGGGTTTGGCATTCTGATGCTATTGCCCTTCTGGTGGCTGGCCCCCGTCTCGCCCATTACTGCACAAAATATCCCCTTGATTTTGTATGCAGGCATTCCCGCCTCAATCGGCGCACCGTTCTTCTGGATGAACGGCATAAAAATCCTCGGCCCAGCCCGCGCAAGCCTCTTTATGAACCTACTCCCTTTATTTGTTGCGCTAGCGGCATCCACCCTACTGGACGAACAGCTCTATGCTTACCATGCAGTAGGCGGAGTGCTGGCGCTGGCAGGGGTTTGGTGGGGGCAGCGGGTGGCTAGTGTGTGAGGCGACTTAGGCAAAAGCATAAGCCGCCACTCTGGCGAAGGGAGTAAGCATCATGATGACGGCATTACACTTCAAGCGCTCTTTTTTAAACTTAATAACGAAGGGTTTTAACTCCGCCGCCAAGTAGTGCCCTGCGCGTTGTCTTCTAGCACAATACCCGCCGCAATCAACGCATCCCGAATACGGTCTGATTCAGCAAAGTTTTTAGCAACACGGGCCGCCTTACGGGCGATGATCAGCGCTTCAATCGCCTCTGCGCTGTATTCGTCTTCGCCAATACCTGCTTGCAAATAAGCAACGGCATCACGCTGCAACAAGCCCAAGATTGCGCCTAGTGCTTTAAGCTGGCCCGCCAAGGCTGCTGATTGCTGTTTATTTACCTCTGAAGCCAGTTCAAACAAGACGGCAACCGCTTCTACAGTATTAAAGTCATCATCCATCGCCACTTTAAAACGCTCAGCATAGCTGCTACTCCAGTCGATAGTCGTATCATCGGCGGGCACATTTTTTAGTGTGGTGTAAAAGCGATTTAATGCTCCTTTCGCATCATCTAGATGGGCATCGCTATAATTAAGCTGACTGCGGTAATGAGCACGCAAGATAAAGAAGCGCACTACTTCAGGATCATACTTTTCAAGCACTTCACGAATAGTGAAGAAATTACCGAGACTTTTCGACATTTTTTCGTTATCCACCCGAATAAAGCCGTTATGCATCCAGTAGTTCACATAAGCATGGCCGTGCGCGCCTTCAGATTGGGCGATTTCGTTTTCGTGATGCGGGAATTGCAAATCTGCGCCGCCACCATGAATGTCAAAATGACTACCCAAGTGATGGCAACTCATGGCCGAGCATTCTATATGCCAACCCGGACGCCCTTCCCCCCAAGGCGAAGCCCATTTAGCATCTTGCGGCTCATCGGTTTTAGCGGCTTTCCACAACACAAAATCCAACGGATCTTGCTTGTTGACATCGACATCCACGCGCTCGCCAGCGCGTAAGTCATCGAGGGATTTGCCAGATAATTTGCCGTAGCCTGCAAACTTACGCACTGCGAAATACACGTCACCATTGGGTGCGGGATACGCTAAACCCTTGGCGATCAGGCTGGCGATCAACTCGTGCATGCCTTGCACATGCTCGGTAGCGCGTGGCTCGTGGTCTGGGCGAATCACGCCCAGCGCATCAAAATCTTCATTCATTGCTGCAATAAAGCGGCCAGTTAGCGCATTGATAGCTTCGCCGTTTTCTAGTGCACGTTTAATGATTTTGTCATCGATGTCGGTAATGTTGCGCACATAATTGAGATCATAGCCTGAGGCGCGCAACCAGCGTGCCACCATATCAAACACCACCACCATGCGGGCGTGCCCTAGATGGCAGTAGTCGTAGACGGTCATACCGCAGACATACATATTCACCTTGCCCTCTGTAATGGGCTGAAAGAGCTGTTTTTCGCGTGCCAGAGTGTTGTAGACGTTTAACATGGAAGCGGTTTCATTTGCGTAAAAGGGCGATTCTACCAAAGCCGCCCAGCCTGCGCTGCATAAGCCTTTGCTTTATGGAATGTTCGGTGCACATATTCACTTAACACCAGCAGGGCTTGATGACAAAGCCATGTTAAAATCCGTAAGGATACTGCCACTACAATGTTATTTTTAAGCGCATTTTAAGCTCTTGCGCCTAAACCAAAACAGCAGACAACCTGCTTGCTGAGTACGAAAAAAAAGAATCCGTCACCGGCAGCAATATTCCACGCAAAGATCGTACCTCATCCGGCGCAGTAAAAACTTACGCTAAAGCGCTACCGCAAGAATTACAAAACCGCTTTCACATTTCCCCAAGTATGAATTAACTGACCAAGCTTAAGCCCTATCCATTTTTAGCCCGCGAAAAAAGCGACGTAATCCATATTGCAACATCTGTTGGTGCTTTTCGCCTTTTCGTTCTTTTGGATCTCGCAGCGTCATGCTCAGAGAGCAAGCAAAGCGTGCTACTCCAAATAGCGTCGCCCACCATAGCCGCTAATCCCCATCATCAAACGCACTACCGCATGGCAGAGCCAGGGAATTACGCGGTAAACCCAGCGATCACGCTCCACAATGCTTTTTTTAATTTGCCGAGCGTCTTCAAGTAAGGCGTGGCGCAGATCGGCCCGCAGCTCCGCAGCGAAGGCCTTTTCGCGCACAAAAATATTGGCCTCGCGTGCGAGCAAGAGGCTAAATGGATCTAAATTACTAGAGCCTACCGTAGACCAAATACCATCAATCGTCGCAACTTTGGCGTGCATAAAACCTTTTTCATACTCATAGATTTCTATCCCTGCATTTAAAAATTGCTGATAAAAACCTAGGCTGGCGTAATGCAATAAGCGATGCTCTACCCTGCCTTGCACCAATAGCACCACACTGACCCCACGTTTGGACGCTTGAATTAAAGCGCGGCGAAAGCGGTAGCCTGGCAAGAAGTATGCATTTGCAATAATGATCTCATGCCTTGCCCGCGTAATTGCCTGTAGGTATTCACGCTCAATATCACCACGGTGCCGCAGATTATCCCGATACAAAAATTGCCCACGGGCACGCCCTAATATCATGGGGGATGGCTTGAGCCTGCTTTTCTTTGCCCAGTCGGGGTGTAATTGCACCCATGCGGTATGTCGCCATAAATGATCTACCGATTCGTGCAATTGCAACACCAAAGGCCCAATCATACGCACAGCATAATCGTAGCGCGGCGCCCAGCCCGTTTGATTGGGTTCGACATCCGAAAGGATGTTAATCCCCCCAATAAAGGCGACTGTTGCATCAATTACGGCTAATTTTCGATGCAATCGGCGTAAACGCTGCCTATCGAATGACAAGGCTTTGACCTCTGGTCTAAAGAACAAAAGCCGTACGCCGGACTGCGTTAATTGCTCTTGCCATGTTGCTACTAAATGGCCAGCGCCAAAGCCATCTAGCTGTAAGTTAACCCTAACACCACGCTGTGCGGCGGCCATCAATGCTTGCATCACCGCAATACCAACCTCATCGGCTTCAAATAAATAGCTTTCTAAAAACACCTCATGCTTGGCGATTGAGATAGCGTCAATGAGCGCAGGAAAATAATCGGCACCATTAAAAAGCAATTTGAAACGATTTCCCGCCACATACATAAGTCAGCCTCATGTTTTTTTAAGAATATCCACCTAATCGCCCCAAGCTTGCTTGCTGGGTAGGCATTAATTGTGACTAGGGACTAAAATCCCCTCTTCGGTTCTGTGTAATACCGTATATAAGGGCACATGGTCCGATAAATTAGACCACGGTATTCCGCCTAATACATTGGCCGCTTGCACGGTAAAGCCACGTAAGTAGATTCTATCTAGCGACAACATTGGCAATTGCGCCGGAAAACTCTTAGCCGATACGCCGTGAAGGGCATTAAAAGCCTCGATTAAGCCCAACTCTCGGGCAAATTGCATCGTGGCTTCGCCACGCCAGTCGTTAAAATCCCCCGCCAAAACCAAAGGTGCATCGTGTGGCACATCATTCAATACCCGCTCAATCAGTATTTTCACCTGCTTACGCCTATCCATTGCGCGTAAGTTGAGATGCACGCACAGCGCATGCAAGGGCTGAGACCAGCCTGGTACGGCTAATTCACAGTGCAAAACACCACGCTGCTCAAATCGATGCAGGGTTAAATCATGATTGTGCCAACGCACGATAGGAAAACGCGAAAGCAAAGCATTGCCATGATGGCCCAGCTTATAGCGTGCGTTTAAGCCATAAGCGGTATGAAGATCTCCTGCCAAAAACTCGTGCTGCGGGATGCTAGGCCAAGTGGCAAAGCGCTTGTCGCGCTGGCTATGCGCACCTTGCACTTCTTGCAAAAAAATTAAATCTGGCGCAAGCGACCGCAAGGCTTCGCGTACATCATGCACCACCAACCGCTGATTAAAGAGCGACAACCCCTTATGAATATTGTAAGTTGCAACCTTTAGAGAAAAGTAATTATTAATCAATATTTTACCGTCAAGGATGGAGGCCAAAAACACATTAAAAACATTCGATATCGGGGCAATCAATCAAAACCTTATGTCCGCATTTCGGATGATTTCCACTCTTTTTTATTAGGTCCTCAGTGATTCTACGGGCTTACGACCCAATATGTCGGACTGTATTCACGTTTTGTGGCGCAAGCCTACTCAAAACCGAGTAACAAGGAATCATAAGTAAACTTACCCTAAACGCACAGTCATTCGCGCATTCCCGCCCCCCTGTGGCTATTAAAGTCACGCCCCCGCTGGTTTGAAACGCCGCACTTTAGTTTCCACTTTATTCTGTGCACCCAGCAAACCTCAACAGAGCCACGATATTACAAAATACCAATATTATAATTTCACTTACAGAAAGAATGTAGTTAAACTCATGTTTTATAATTTAATCATTAAGGGGGTAAAAGAAGTAAACATTTCATTTTGGAATTCGCCGCTTAATGCTAACGACTCAAATAAAAACGCAGGGGTACACCTATTTGCTGCGAATGCATCAGCGTGACGATAATTTATTTTAATTTATAATTAAATAGAGAAAAAAATGGAAAAATACGTAGACAGCGTGCATGCATTGGCACGATCAAACAGTGTTCCAGGTAAAACAGATCTAAACTCCCAATCGACAGACTATATGGAAATTCCTGAAGATGGAGAAATCCCTCAGGAAATGTTGGATCTTGTTGAAGCCGGCTATCTTATTATTGACCAAGATAGAAATGTTTCGATTACATAACAATACAGAGACCACGTACTAACCAGTCCTCCTACTGATTCTTTAAGGGAGGAAAAAACGGTTACTTTTGTTGGCGAAAACACGATCGTTTTTACAGAAAACGCTGCTTCACAAGCGGCTGGTAACGTCACTAAAGTGACTTGGCATTGGTGGGGATACCAACTCTACCTTAGCTCAAGTTATGTTTACTATTTAAATACCTTCATAAACAACGGCAACATTGGGATGGCCAGTGATTTTATCGGCAATTTTCTGCCTACTTTTTTATCTTACCCGGTAGCTTTATACATTTATTATCATCAAGCTGTTTTTTATGCGGCAAATAAGAATCAAAAAGGGATTATCCTTAAATATATATGGGGCGTCCCAGCAGGGTTTAGATCGCAATAACGAGTCGAAGTGGGGGGTATTCCCTTTACTTTTAAGCGCACTTAAAAGTGCGCTCTCATTCTCTGTTTTTTTGCGCATCATCGTTAAAACCTCCATTGCGCCAAGCTTAGCGCGGCGCTTGTAGGTGTAGGCAAAACTCATGCCCTGCTTGTGGAGCGAGTCAGGCACGATTGAACCGGCCTCGGCTAGGGTTTTGCGTGATAAGTTGCCCACGACTTTCGCATGGCAGTTTCTCTAATTTAATATGACGATTAAAACCCTCTTAATGATGAGTTAATTTTGCCAGAATGACTGTCTTTGTTAAACGCAAGCAAGCAATACGCCTTTGGCATAATTATTTTTCACCCTTCAAAAAATTAATTATCACCTGTAAAACAATCACGTTCACCAGTAGAAAAAACATTGAAACTAATAGCTAGCAATTAAGTCTAATTGGAGCTAGCTAGTAAGGAGAAAATGAAATGGAAAAGATTAACTCAACCCCCAGTAAATATATACAAGGCCAAGGAGTGTTATCTTCTTTAGCCAAGCATAGCCTGCAATTAGGCGATTCGGCACTCATTATCAGCGGTGGTAAAGTCAAGCATATTGTTAGCCCGATTATTGCTAAAAGTTTTGGCGATGCATATGCTGTTTTTTATATGGAAACGTGTGAAGGCGAATGCTCCCGCAAAGAAATTGATCGCTTGGTGACCATTTGTAAGGCTCAAGATATTAAGGTGGTAATCGGTGTGGGGGGCGGTAAAACACTGGATACCGCCAAAGCGGTTGCGCATTTATTTAATGTGCCGGTGGTGATTGTTCCCACGACTGCTTCCACTGATGCTCCTAGCAGTGCTTTATCGGTGATTTACACTGAAACGGGGCAGTTTGAATCTTATTTAAGATTACTTAAAAAACCAGACGTTGTGCTCGTAGACAGCCAAATCGTTGCTCAAGCCCCTGTGCGCTTATTGGTGTCTGGGATGGGTAATGCATTAGCTACATATTTTGAAGCTCGCGCCAATTTACGCTCGGGCATGACTGGCGATATGCCTACAAAAGCCGCAATGCTTGTGGCCGATCTTTGTTATCAAACATTATTAAAAAATGGCCTAAAAGCCAAATTAGCGGTTGAGAATAAAACGCTAACCCCAGAGGTAGAAAACATCATTGAAGCCAATATGAGTGGCGTTGGCTTTGAAAGCGATGAATTGGCAGCTGCCCATGCTGTACATAATAGGCTACCGTTACTTAACGAATGCCACCATTTGTTTCATGGTGAAAAAGTAGCCTTTGGTGCACTGATGCAATTGGCGCTAGAAAATGCACCACTAGAAGAAATCTATCAAGTATTAGGCTTCTGCCGTAGTGTTGGTCTACCTACTTGTCTTGCTGACATTGGGGCTGCTGACATTAGCAAAGAAGCGCTAATGAGTATTGCAAAAGCGGCATGCGCAGAAGGCGAAAATATTCACAATAGGCCGTTCAAAATAGACCCTATGGCGGTGTATAGCGCTATATTGGAGGTCAATCAACTAGGCATACGCCAGCAGCACGCCCAATCAATCCATGCATAAAAGAAAAGGTGATGAAAATCACCTTTTCTTTTACTAACAATTTAGAAAGTAGTGTCATTGTTTAATATAACTATCAAATGAAATGTAAACGAAACTCAGATGGGCGCAGTATTGGTAATCCCCCCACAAAACCAGCTCATTTTTAAGTAGAATTTTCTCGTAGTCTTTGAGGAGCTCTACATGAAAGCAGCACGTTATTCTGACAGCCAGATTATGGCGATTTTAAAGCAAGCGGAAGCC
>Ga0247722_10000394_pt1 | contig 27407 bp, 25 predicted proteins | sample MSEWelMarce3H_FC_FD_189094 | JGI IMG/M metagenome (GOLD analysis project Ga0247722, IMG submission 189094) | Subsurface sediment microbial communities from gas well in West Virginia, United States - MSEEL Well Study Marcellus 3H_FC | ecosystem: Environmental > Terrestrial > Deep subsurface >... | reverse complement strand
TCTTGAAAAAACTGTAAATGATGAATTAAATAGCAGTATAGAATCACAAATTGGATTGAAATTAAATATCCAAAATGTTTTTGACATTCTTCTAGGGAATATTGATGCCTATTTAAAAATTATTTATGATTATGGCTTAGCTGCTGACAACAAAGATATTCAACAAAAAAGAATTTCTGCAATTAAAGGCGTTTCAACAGATCAGCAAGTTTTAAATAATAGAATTTATCCATTTCCATCAGTATATAATGCAAGTACTGGAGAAGAAGTTTGGTTAGGTGATGTTGTAGGTGAAGATAATCCACATTTTCCTGAAATTGGGCTTATTAAAAAGGCTTTGAATTCAATGGTAACCTCAAATGGAACTTCTACCACCACTAAAGTATCAGAAAATGCTAAGAATACTTCAAGTGCCCCTGGTGACAGTTGGGTTCCTTTGTATGTTGAAGATTTGAATCTTCCGCCTGCAGTTGCAACAGTCACAGGATTGTCAACACCATATTCAAAAATAAATACATTAACTTTTAATGGAAATATTGTTCCTTTAGAACTGGCAAATGAAATTGTTGGTCGTGCAAGGGCTGCTTATAATTTCTCAAGATATCGTGAGAGTACTTTTAATTATATTTCTCAGATAGATTCAACTTATGCTTTTCATAAGACTGTTGAACCTACCATTAGAAATATAATTAATAACGTTGATTCAACTGTTTTTGCAGATTCAATATTGGCTATTGCAACTCCAACATTGACAAGTGCTTCAAGTGTTGTGTCAATAAATAATAAAAATGAAGGGAGTTTAGAAAATGCCTTTGACATAGTACAAAATGTTTCAAAAAAAGAAAAGAGAAACCTGGCAAAGCCTGTTGTAGATTTAATCGCAGGGTTTAAATCTTCTATAGAAGACATTTTTATTCCAACGAAATTTAAAATTGTCCATAGACAATTGGACAAGGCAAGCTATTTGATCAAAGGGGATATTACTGATTTGCTTTGGAATAATAAGGTAAAGACATCTATAAGAAAGTTTTATAAGTCAAGAACAAGTAATGATCTTTTACAGGATAAATCTGTCCCATATGTAATTTCAAGTATCATCAATGATTTAACAGTTTTTGATGGACAGGTAAACCCTGCCGTTGATTTTGTTACGACTACAGATGAAAATATTAAATTTAGTAATTTAGCTGGCTCTTCAATTGGACTTGGAATTGTTAATGGTGTAGATACAGATAAATCTTTACTTGAACAAGAATATTATACAATAGGGTCACCACTTGAGAAAGCATATTTGTTTCTTTTGACAGTTCCTATGGATTCTATCAGTGATTTTTATAAGATTTTAGATTTAGCAGGCATTTACAATTTAACAAAAATGCAAATGGCTTGGGTTGCAGCACAATTTTGGAGGGCAAACTATATTAAATTGTATGGTGAAGATATTTTTGAAAATATAATTAACCAATTAACTATTAATTTTTCTAATGGAACATCATTGATGGCTCCAAATTATATTGCAGGTTTAATAAGTAAAGAAAAAGAGACAAAACAATATTTACCAAACCTCAATGATTTTAGTGACAATTTCATTGATATAATGGTGAAATATTTTGAAAATTGGACTACAAACGAGTACAATGGGCCTGCAAATCTCATTTTAACTGACTTTTTACCTGAAATAATTTCAATAGAAAATATTGTTTACAACTATAGGAATTTAATTGATTCTGGAGCTAAATACGCTCCTTCAGCTAATCATAATATGTTTATAAGCTACTATGATGCTCTTTTAGAAGAAATAGTAACTCCAATAGATTTTGTTGTAAACGATGTTAATGGAATCAAAAGAACTGTTTTGACTTCTGAAGTGCTTTCAAATGATATATTGAAACAATACTTGGTTCAATGGATTACAACATATAAAAAATGGGTTACTGAGGCTAATAAGGGGTCATTAGGCGGTACATTAAATACTGTTGATAATAATCCTTCAGAACCGTTTTATGTTGCTGATAAGGATATGAAATTGGCTTCATACAGGCACTTCAAAAATTTATATGATAAATGGTTAGGTGGGTCTTTAGATGGAAAACCCTATAATTCCTGTGGAAACAACTTGGGTAATAGATTGATTGAGAGATTTTCTTTTGTAGATTCACATTTTAATCCTATTGGTGACACTGCAGTTGTTGATCCAAAGGCACTTCAAACTTTAGCAGGATTAAAAACAGAAGACTTTTCAATATTTTTATCTACTTTAGGACGTGCATCTGGATTTGAGATGTACGCTTTGCCTGCTTTTATGAATTATAAGACTCCTCAAGAAGGATTAGATATGTGGAAACCTGTTACAACACTTGAGCAAGTTAATAGTGGTGCTTCATATATCTGTGTTTATAGATCTGGGGCTTCAACATCTCTTGATTTAGGTAAAAAAGCATATTATGTAAATGATGGTTTTGATTTTAGAGAATCTGAAGTTGGAAATATACCAAATGGATTTAAAAAGAGGGTTCCTGCAGGAGTAAAAGATATTCCAAGTGAAAAAAATAAATATAATTTGGTTGTTTTTAGAGTTGGTTATGCAGATCAAAACCAAAGTATATTTAAAACTATTGGATTGAATCAATCTGAACATAAAGCAACTGCAGAATACCATGATGCATTAGCAGAAAATTTTGATTCAAGAGGAGGTACAAAACCTCTTTACAAAAAAGCTAATCTTTATAATATTTATGGTGTAAGAAGTTATAAATGTGCTGTCACTTGTATGGGTAATATGATGGTAAATGCTTTAAATTATTTTCAGTTGGACAATATTCCATTTTATCATGGGGCATATCAGGTAGCTAAAGTAAAGCATGAAATTACTGCCAATAATATTGAAACAAGTTTCGAAGGATATAGGATGCCAAGATTTTCGTACCCTGTTGTTAAAGAAATTACTTCATATATCTCTATCCCTCTTTCGGAAACATTGTTTTCTGATGAAGAAAGAAAACGTACTGTTATCAGACCGTTAGGAGGTAATTCATATTCAGAAGCAGAAATTGGAGGGAAAGAAAAAACTGGGAATCTTGAGGCTTATAATACTAACTTTGGGGAAGTTCCAAACTTTAACCTGCCTTTGGTTACAACACCTGCATTCAATGGGCAGTTGATATTAAACACAAAGGTTTCAATTTTGAATCCTAATCCCAGAAATCTTATTCAAACTTCCAATAGTTTAGATAGAACTGGTCTTTGGGCATCAAATCCTTATGCAAAACTTATAACAATTTCTGATTTAGAAGTTTCTGCAATTATGAGTAAAACTCGTAGTTCAAATCTATTAAATATTCCTATTGCAAATGGACAGATTGTAACAAGTGGAATATTTAATGAACTTGATGCATATTTAAAGGCTTCAAATTCAAAAGCATATGTTGTTGGAAAAGGTAGAGTTGCAAGAGGGCTTTATTCAAAAACTGAGCATGATAACGTATTTGGATATATTGACCAATCATTACTGCCAATTAAAGGTGAAAGGGCTGATGATAAACAGAGGGCTACATTTGCTTCAAAATATATAAAAATATATACATTACCTTTTCCATTAAAAAATATGTATAATAATAAAGCCGTTTCAAAGATTCAGTTACATGGTTTAGTAGGCGATTCATTTATTTATGCCATGCGTGAAGTTTTAGATTTCTATGGGACTACAAATATTGAAAAATTGGGGTTAAATCTTTTTGCAGGGTCTTTTGTTTTCAGAAGAATTACTAATGGAGCTAATCCTTCTCCACATGCTTATGGTATTGCAATAGATTTTACAGCTGAATTAAATTTATATAATTCAAGGGGTAAAGATGCTTTATTTAGTCAGGCACCTTATACAGCATTTTTAGATATACTTGAAAAATGGGGTTGGTACAATCTTGGGAGATATGGAGGATATGATTGGATGCATTTTGAAACATCTTATTATGGTATAAAACAGGCATTAACTTATTAAAAATATGTTCAACTACGGAAATAAAACAATATCGGAATTTAATACAATAATAAAAAAAATTCTCGATCCAAACAACCCATCTTCTTTAGGAACAAATAATTTCCAAAGCTATCAATGGGTTAAAAATGTATTGAATGAGCTGGGGATTACTTTTGATGATGAAGTGACTTCAGCTTGGAATATGTTTTTACAGCTTGATAAGGAATTCCTTATCAATATAAATTTGAAATATATAAAGGAACCATCATTTTCTTTAGGTGTTTCAAATGGATTTGACAACAATGAACTTTCAAAAGAAATTGAAGATGGTTCTATAGTATTTGGATATTTCCCTGGAAGTCCTTATGTTCTAAGGGCTATTGATGAAATGTATTTTTTAGGTTTAAAGGGCCCTAAGGAACGTAAATTATCTAAATTCTTGGATCTTGACTCTAAAGCTAATGTAAATCCTGATCAAAATAACTCAGGATGGTATGATAGTACCCCAATGAACAAATTAAAATTTTCTGAAGTAGGATATCAAAGTATTTGGCCAAGCGTAAAAAATAAAGGTCTGATAAATAAAAAAATTCCTATAGTTCCAATTAATCATATTGGAATTTTTTCTTCAAATCATTTGTTTCATTTATGTTCATCTGTTTTAACAGAACCTTCTGAAGGATTAAGAATTGTTGCACATTACCCATTAAAGAAAATGTTTAAATTAGCAAAAATAAAAAATATAGTGTTACAAGGGTTACAAGGATTACAAGAATTAAAAGAATTACAAGAATTACAAGGATTACAAAAAAATAACGGAAGTAATTTAATTAAAAATCTTAGAAGCGGTGAAGAATTAATTAATAAATTGACTAAAGATATGCCATTTTGATTACAGGATATATAAATAACCTTTTTACAACCTCAAAAACTCTTGAGGAAGTTGAATACCCATTTCCAAAGGATAAACCAACATTGATCGTTGGGTGGAAAAATGCTAAAAGTAAATTTCCTGAAATGTCCTTAAGAAATTGGCAGATTGATGAAAATACTTATTGGACTTTGGAAGCTGAAGAGGATCGAATGAAGCAGGAAGAAGACCTGAAAAAGTTTGAGAAATTGTGTCTGGAAAGATTTCTTGAACAATTTTCTTTCACCTATTTGGATTTACTCTTGGAACCTACACCAGTATTGGATTTGAAATCGGATACGAAAATACTTTTGAGCAACTGTTTACTTTATATAAAAGATCTCAAAAGTATTAGGTACATGTCTATAGAACTATGTTCCATCATGGGTTTTGACCCGTTTTTAGAAATTTCAGCTGCAAATTTAACAGTTGAGACATCTGTTGAAAATAAATTAGGTGTCGAAGATAAGTTTTTGATTTGTTTTCTATAAGTTGTGATATTTATAAACAGGAAACTACATATAAATTAAAATCAATCAATCATGGCTTGCGGAACAAGTGTTGGAATTAGCTTCAAAGGCGGAATTTGTGTAAAAACACAAACAAATTACAAATATCCACAGGATGTGCCATCACCAAATGTGGTTGCAATCTTTGCATCAATTTATAGATAATTATGGAAGATATTAACAAAGCTTTTGATACCTTTTTAGGTGAAGAATCAAAGGCTAAAACGGTTAAAACTGAAAAAACCAAAAAAATTAACACTAAATCTGGCGAAATTATTGAGCATGTTCAAAAGAAGCTTATAGTTGAAGACGGAAGAGAATTACTTCTTTAAGGAAAACAATGGCAAAATTAAATATTGATAAAATTTCCGAAAGATTATTTATTCTTTCTGAATATAAAACATATGGCACGGATTTTGAACCATCTGAAAACAAGAATTTGTTTTTTGATGAGGAAACTTTAAATGAGGCTGAAGGTGACGAAGAATTGAGTGCTGAAGACGAGGCTTTGAGCAAAGAACTTGATGCTTTATCTGCTGCACCTGCCGAAGCTGCTGCTCCAACTGAAGCACCTGTTGCTGAACCGATGCCAACTGAAACACCTGTTGCTGAACCGATGCCAGAAGCCCCAGTTGAAACAAATGATTCTGGAGAAGTTGAAGTGGACGTTTCAGATATTGTCAGCGGTGTTCAAAAAACTGAAACAGGCGTTCAAAATGTTGAAACAAAAATTGATTCAATTGGCAGCGAAGTTTCTGAGTACATTGAAAAACTTATGAAGTCAAATGAAACTTTGATGAATAAGGTTGGAGAGCTTGAGCAAAATATGAAAAAGGAGATGGCCAAAAGAAATCCTACTCCTCAAGAAAAGCTTATGTTACAATCATTGCATTCGTTTCCTTATACACAAAGATTAACAGATTTTTGGGATGATGGTGACAGTAGTGGCGGATATTCCCGAAGAACACAAGAACAACCTGAAGAAGATAAAGCTCCAACGGTATATAATTTGACTCAAAAGGAAATTGATGATACATATAATACAGTTGACATCAGAAAAACTTTTTAAAAAAAATAAAAAACATTGGAACTTATTCAATAGTCACAATGTTATACTAACAACTTAACAATTTACATATAACTTAAACAATTATTTTTTAACTTAAATTTTTTACAACTTATGGCATTAGGAAACAATGGTGGGGCAAAAAAAATCGAATCGCCATTCAAGGGATTCGAAAGCTACAATGTACAAGTGTACACAAAGGATGATGAAAAAGTGTTCAAAGTAGAACGCACTTTTATCATGAATGCACCGAATGAAGACTATTTTGATTCTGAAGAAGAATTCAACAAAGCTCAAAAAGAACATTCAAAACTGTTAGCAGAGTATAACAAACATATTCAAAAATGTTTGGACAATGTTACAGATAAAGATTGTGCTTATGCATTGAAGCAGAATGAAAAAAATAAAAACATTCTTGCGGAAGGTGGAGATAAGCTTGCATACGGAACATTTCCAATTAACAGTGTAACTTCAATTGATGGATATGTGTACAACATGTCACATAAATTGGACAAAATCAACCCAAAACAGGAAACTGAGAAAGTTTATTTTGACGTTGTTGATTTCGATGGTAAACAAATCTACCGAGTAAACAGCAGTTTTTCAACAAGCACAAGAAATTGGCTGGACTCAATGCTTTCTTTGGAAGAATTTACAGGTAAACTTCAATTTAAATTTGAGATTGAGAAGGATGCTAAAAAAGATTTCAAAGAACCTCGTTTGAAAGACGGTAAACCAATCGTTGCAGCAAATTTGATGTCAGAATTCCGTGAGGGGTACTACAGAAAACGTGTAAAACCACTTTACTACCATTACGAAAAGGCTGTCGACAAAAAGGGCACAGAATCCATGAAACATCTTTGTGCCGAAAGCGATGCAAAGGAATACCATGAGGCACTTCAGTTTGCAATTACTGAAAATGTTAACAAAAGAATCATCAAATTCTTCGTTGGAAAAGTAAACACTATGTTGATTCCTAAAATTCAAAAGAGTGCAAAAGTGCTCTTTGGAGAAAGAGGTTACGATGTGGAGTTCATGAAGAACGAAAGAACTGAATTGTTTGCTCCTTCTTTCAAAAAACGTGCTGAGGCTGAAGCTTCCCATGAAATTTCGAAAGCAGAACCTATTGAGGCTACAAAAGCGGATGATTTACCATTCTAAGAAAACTCTGGGGTTCCAAACGAAAATTTGGAACCCTTTTTTTTATTTCACCAACTTATTTCTAACAAAAAATGGATCTATTCCAATTAAACAATAAAATTCTGAAGGGTGTAAATCTTTCAGATGAAACTTTTTGTGTCCAGGCACTTGAAATCTTGATCAAAGAATTTGAAAATGGCGTTGATTTCTTTGAGAACACTCTCAATAACTCAGATATCGACCTTGATTTTATTTCTGCCGACCTTTCTAACATAACTTCATACATTTCTACAGTTTCAACAGCCAAAACTATAGCCAAAACAGTTTTTGAGATGTCTCAATCTGTAGAGGATGTTAAAATGTACAAGGAAGATTTGAATTATTATAAAATTTCCACAAAATCATCCACATTGCATACAGCAAACATCAAGGGAAGACCAAATGTTTCCAGATGGAGTCAAATATATAGCCTTCTTGAAGGGTTATACAATGACCTTAACAGAAAGTTTGATGCCTTAAGGAGTATTGGTTCCAATAGAAGGTTTGAAATTGAGCAAGGGTTGATTGAATATACCATTAGAAAGGAAAAATAGTCTTATGGAAAGAGAAGATTTTAAAAACGGTTTTATGAGTATTGATAACGGTAAAACTGAACTATTATCAAACGAAGAAAAAACTCCTATGCAACATCTTATCGAAAAGATAGATTTATATGATGAAAGAGGTGGTATAAATATGTTTACACTAAAAGCCGTTCTACGATCATATCTTAGATTTGAAGAAAAATATTTAAATAATATAAAAAACAATAAATCTTTTGAAGATGATAAACAAAATTGAAGACATTTACCCTATGACAATAGTTAATATGAGGTATGGTAAATTTGCTATTGTAGAAGCTTGTTGTAATGCTGATTGTGTAAATTCATTGGAAGGAAATGAAGAATGGTCGTATGATCCACATCACTTCATGAAAGAAGAATGGGAACATATAAACTATGGTGTAGGAAATACAATTTTAGAAGCATTTGAGGACTTTAAAAAAAGGTCTTTTAAAAAAATAGTAATTATTGAACAAATTGATTGCGTTGGGGTTAAGCTCGATAGTTTTGAACTAATACCATCAAAAAGGGAAAGTATCGCTAGAAGCAGGGTTTACATTAGAACAGGGGAAGGAAAAGTGTTAGGATGTTTCAAAGTATATGATGATGAAACAATTGAGTTTTTTGATACAAAAAGTTTATAAAATTCCTTAATAACCAAAAATGTTCCACGTGGAACAATCTAACAAAAATAATTATAATCTTAATTGTTTCAAATTTTCTAATATGGAATTTTCAATAAATACTGATGGCTTTAATGGTGCAAAAGTAGGTGATATTTTTTATTATGGGGATAGAAAAGGCGATCTATTTCAAAGAATAAAGTTAATGGTAAAAAATATAAAAAACGAGGTTTTGTATATGGATATAATTGATAAAAAAATGTACAAAGTAGTAGAGTGTCCTTTTGGTGAGGTATATATACCAATATAACTAATATATAATATTTAATAACCAAAAATGTTCCACGTGGAACAATTTAATAAAAACCTAATGAAAACACTACTTGTAGACGGAAATTCCTTACTAAAAAATTCATTTGAAGCAACTTTATCCACTGAAGAATACAAGAAAAACTTCAATGGAACATTTTTGTTTCTTTTGAAACTCAGGATCATTCTTGATTCTGATCGATACACTCATTTGAAGGTTGTTTTTGATGGAAATCGAAGCGGAGAATTAAGAAGAGCTATTTATCCTGAATATAAACTGAAGCGCCTTCAGAAAAAGTTGCATTCTGTTGAAGATGAGAAGTCATTAAAATACCAGCAACAAAAAGCTGATTTGAAATTCTACCTAGAGTTTTTTTGCAATGTTTATGAAGATGAGATTGTAGAAGCAGATGATATTATTGCCTACTATGTGGAACACAAGGCTAAAGATGAAAAAATAACCATTGTGACAGGTGATTTTGATATATTGCAACGTATTTCTAAAGATGTCAATGTTTATTATCTGAATAAAACATTCAAAGTGAAATCTAGGACAGTTGAAAGGTATGAAAAAAATGAAGATCGCAAAAATTTACTGATTGACCATAAGAATTTCAAAAAAATATTTGGATTTCCTTATGAAAACATAAAAATTATTAAAACAATTTGTGGTGATGATTCAGATGAAATAAAAAATGTTAAAGGTGTCAGAGAAACAACGTTGTTTGGCATGATTCCTGCGATACTTGAAAAAGTTTTAACAATATCAGAAATTAAATCTATTTGTTTGAACTTATTGAATTCATCAAACGTTTTAATTGAAAGTACACCTAAAATCCATCTAAATGCATGCAAAAACATTCTTGAGGGTGTAACGGATGGTTCTCAAGGAAAACAAATCCTTGAAATAAATGAACGGATTGTGGATTTAAATAATTTTGAATTTTTAACCGAGCAATGTATCAAAAATCTTACAGAAACAGGGTTCCTTTCAAAGGAAACTTTCAAATCATCCAATTCTGTCAGTATGGTAAAAAGAATGACTGAGAGCGGAATTTTAGAGCATATAAATAATAAATCTAAAGATCTTAAATATTTTTTCAAACCTTTTTTAAAAACTTTTACTAATAACTAATCTATGAGAGATTACCAAAGGAAACCTAACCGTTTCACATTTAAACTCCTGTTCAACGGAGAACCTGTTACAACTGTTGATCATTCTGGAAATTCAAGAGACACTGAACGTGATTTCGATGCACCTTTTTCAGAGCCTTACAACTTAAATCCATTTTTAGACTCAAGAATAAAAATTCCAGGAAATTCTACAATTATGGATGTGTATCAGTATACAAATATATTTGAAAATTCATGGGAAGCTGTAGAACTTGGAGAAGAAATTTCAGATATCTTCAGATTAGTTCTTCGCCAAGGCACAGAACAGTATCTTATGAATCTGAACAAAACAGACAGAAGTATTCTTATGGGTGAAGTGATGTCAATCAAAGATTCAATTCAAGGAATCAAAACTGAACATGATACAACACAGGATCACCTTAAATTCAAAAGCAGTCTTGAAAATTGGGCGAAAGGAAAAACAAATGAGTTCACATTTGTAATTATTGACAAAAGATCACCTGTTAGAAAGCCTACAGGATATTTTAATGATCTTAAGGAGTTAAATAATCAAATTGATGTTTTAAAGGAAAAACAAAAGTTTGGTAATATCACTAAAGAAGAAATGACATCTTTAAAAACATTTGAAAAAGAATTGTCAGGGTACTACACAGAAAGAGAAATTTTCAGACACTCTATCTCTGCAGACGATTTTTCTTACTCTGGGAAGGAATTCACTCCACCAATTGCAATTATCTGGAAAGACTTTAATATTAATTTCAACACTCCTTCTGAAGAAGGCAAAGCAGGTATTGAATATACAGATATTTCAGATTATCAAACTCTTACAACAAAAAGCTTTAATTTTAAGTCAAGAATTGATCAATTAAAAGCAATTGTTTCTGAAGTGGAAAAAACTGGGGATAATATCAAAGTCGCTTCTATAGAAGCAGATATGCGTAAAATTGAAAGAGAGCTTTCAAAAGTGGAAAATACTTACTTCAAAGGAATCAGAACACTTATCAAAGAATATTTGAATTTGGAACAGTATGAAAACCGTTTTTTAAATGTTAGAGATAAAAATTTAAACTTTTATGTCAACACCTCAGAACCTGAAATTTACCAAGAAAGCATAATGATCTAAGTTTCAAATGATATGGGCGCTCTAAAAAAGAGCGCCTTTTTTCTCTTGAAAATTGAACTTCTTTAGAATGTTTTTTGTTTATATATTACTACCTATTTAAAATAAAACGATGAAACATTACGAAGATAAAGCATTAGGTTTCTTTGGTGAAACATATGAATTGAAGGTACTCCATGAAATCATTGGTACCAAAGAACAAAAGGGAAATGGGGTGGTAAGAGATGAAACATTCGGAAGAAAGGTTATAAATTATATTCAGGCAGATCATTTTACAAACTCATTAGCACAAAAACTTGTTGTTGCATTAAAAAATCACTATAAGGTAAACAATAAAATTCCTTATTATGATACTATTGTTGAGAGGATTCAAGCAAATTCCCAGAGTGAGTATGATAGAGAATTGTTCAAAGAGTACTTGAAAGATATCAAGAACACTGTTGTTGAGGAATCAAATTGGGTTCAAAAGAATACAATCAATTTCATCAACACAAAAAATATTTTCTTTTGTACACAAGAAATCCAAAAGCTTGTTGAACAAGGCAAATATGAGAAGTTTGAAGAGCTCCCTGGGATGATTTCTAAGGCTACCATCAGTGCAAAAGATGAGAATCCTTTGGAAGCCTTTGTTGCTGGTGATTATCGACATCTTGAGGAAGGTGAAAGACACCCAATTCCGTCAGGAATTGTTGCACTTGACCAAGATATGAATGGTGGACTGGCCTATGGAGAGTTTGCACTTGTTATTGCCCCGTCAGGGGTAGGCAAGAGTACCTTTGCTACATTTGTTGCAAATAATATGGCAAAAGCAGGCTATAATGTTCTTCAGATATTTTTTGAGGATACTGTAGAGCAGATAAAAATGAAGCATATTTCAAAATTGATAGGAAAACCAATCAACTTCTCTTCAAACAAAAAAAATCGTAAGGTAGTTGTAAAGGAAACAGATGATAAATTAACAAAAATTAAAAATAGTGGGGGTTGCCTTGTTCCTTATGCAATGGATTCAATCAACACCACCGTTGATGACATCAAAAGAATCTATGAACGTGCTTTAGAGACTGGAGTCTATTTCCCAGATACGGGTGAATACAAAAAAATCAAATTTGATGTAGTGCTTATTGACTACATCGACTGTATTAAGCCAAAAAGACAATATACAAATGCTTGGGAGGGACAATCAGAAATCGCAAGAGAATTAGAAAGACTCTGTAAAAAAGACCAATTAAATTTTGCATGCTGGGTGTTTACCCAAGGAACAAAAGGTTCCCTGAATGCAAAGCTTGTTACAGGAGAACAAATGGGTGGGGACTTTGGAAAGTATAAAGTAGCACACTTTGTTATGTCGTTTGCAAAAGAGTTAGATCAACAGGCACAAAATAAGGCTACTGTAGCAATTCTTAAAAATCGTATGGGAAGATCAGGAATTGTTTACCAAGATTGCCTTTTTGACAATGGAAATATGTTAATAGAATTTAACAAAGAAGAATTTTTGACCGATAAGGCTATTAATGATGCACTTGTGGAACATGTTTATTCTGATTCGTAAAATTTATTGACTTTAGCTTTTTTTACTCTTATTTATTTAAACAACTTACAAAAATGAAAGAAAAAATTTTAATTGAAAACAAAGAAAGGTATGTTATTTTTCCAATAAAACATCATGATATTTGGGATTTCTATAAGACAGCTGAATCTGCTTTTTGGACTGCAGGTGCTGTCGATTTGTCAGAAGATTTTAAAGATTGGGAAAAATTAAATGATAATGAGCAATTCTTTATAAAAAACATTATATCATTTTTTGCTGCATCTGACGGTATTGTAAATGAAAATATTGCACACAATTTTATAAAGGAAGTTCAATATCCTGAAGCAACATTTTTCTACGGATTTCAAATTGCGATGGAGAATATTCATAATCACATGTACTCTTTACTTATTGATACATATATAAAAGATGTTGAAGAAAGGGCCGAATGTTTTAAAGCAATTGATAAGCTTCCTATTGTAAAAAAGAAAGCTGAATGGGCATTAAAATGGATTGATTCAGATTCTTTTGCTGAACGCTTGATTGCATTTGCTGCAGTGGAAGGCATTTTCTTCTCTGGGAGTTTTTGTTCAATCTTTTGGTTAAAAACAAGAGGTCTTATGCCAGGGCTATGTAAAGCTAATTCATATATTAACAAAGATGAAGCCTTACATACAGATTTTGCAGTACATTTATATAATAATCATATTGAAAATAAGCTTTCGGAAGAAAGAATTAAAGATGTAATTCTGTCTGCTTATGAAATTGAAAAAGAGTTTATAACAGATGCACTTCCTGTTTCACTAATTGGCATGAATCATACATTGATGACTCAATATATTCAGTTCGTGACAGATCAATTGTTGATCCAATTTAAATGTAAGCCTGTTTTCAATGTACGCCAACCATTTGACTTTATGATGCAAATTGCTATGAAGGCAAAACAAAATTTCTTTGAAGGAAGACCCACTGAATATAAAAAAGCAGACTTATCAGGATCAATGGCATTTGATGAAGAATTTTAAAAATAACTATAAATAATAACTGATGGACATCATAAAAAAGAATGGAGTGAAGATGGAATTTAATCCATCAAAAATATTAACAAGGATAAAAAAACAATCCGAAGGATTAAAGGTTAATCCTGATGAATTATTCATTAAAGTTACACAAGGTATTGGTGATGGCATCACAACAAGTCAAATAGATGATTTGATTGCCATAACTGCAGATTCATTGTCATATAAACATATTGATTATTCAAGGCTTGCAGCAAATATTTTCATTTCAAGATTACATAAAGAAACTGAGGAAAATTATTTGAAACTTATTAAAAAGTTGAAAAATAATGGAATTGTAAATGAGGTACTCTACAATAAAGTAAAGGAAAATGCAGAAGTTATCCAAAATGCAATTGATTATAGGAGAGATTACAATTTTGATTATTTTGCATGCTCAAGATTGAAAGAGATTTATCTTTTGAAAGAACGTGATGAAATTGTTGAAAGGCCACAGCACATGTATATGAGAGTTGCATTAACTGTTTCAGAAACAATTGAGGATGCTTTGAAATATTATGAATTGGTCTCAACACATAAAATTTCTCCTGCAACCCCAATAACAATTAATGCAGGTACACATGACCAGAGTATGATCTCATGTAATCTTACAATGTGTAAAGGTGATAATACTCCAGACCTATTAAAAACCCTCGGAAATATTTCAATCTCTTCCTCAAGAGCTGAAGGAATTGGTCTAGCTTTGCATAATATAAGAAGTAAAGAATCTTATGTTGGTAAAGGTGGAGGAAAAGCAGGTGGTCTTTTGAAATATATGAAAGTTGTTAATGAATCTTTAAGATTCTGGAATCAAAAGGGTAAACGTCCAGGCGCTGCAGCAGTTTATTTAGAACCTTGGCACAAAGATGTTTTTGATGTGATAGATATCCGAAAAGAAGGTGTTGATGAAATGAGAGCAAGAGATATGTTTTCAGCTCTATGGATTCCAGATAATTTCATGAGAGCAGTTGAATCTGATGGAGATTGGCATTTATTCTGCCCAAATGATATTGTAAAAAATGGTTTGAAACCTTTTTGGGAGATCTATGGAGAAGAATATGAAGCCGAATATGAAAAGGCAGTTTCTTTGGGAATTGGTAAGAAAATTAAAGCACAAGATCTTTGGAAAAGGATTTTGGAAGCTCAAATTGAAACAGGGGTTCCTTATATGGCTTATAAAGACCATGTGAACAGAAAAAGCAATCAGAAGAATATTGGCACTATTAAGTCTAGTAATCTTTGCATTGAAATAAATCTTTTCAGCGACTCAGAAACCACTGCACAGTGCATTCTTTCTTCATTAGTACTCCATAAATTTGTCAAAGGGAACAACTATGACTTCAAAGGATTGCATGATGCAACTTATGAAATTGTAAAATCTTTAAATGTTATTATTGATGTTAATGAATACTCTACAGAAGAAGCAAGGAAGGGTGCAACAGAACAGAGAGCTCTTGCAATAGGAGTTCAAGGGTTAGCAGATACATTTGCTTTGATGGGATACTCTTTCACTTCTGAAGAAGCAAAAAAATTGAATAAAGAAATTTTTGAAACAATTTACTATGCAAGTTTAAGAGCTTCTTGTGATTTAGCTAAAATTAAGGGCAAATCCTATAAATATTTTGAAGGCTCCCCATTCTCTGAAGGAATTCTTCAATTTGATCTTTGGGAGTTAAATAAATCTGAATTGTCTGGGATATGGAATTGGGATATTTTGAAGAAGGATATTATCGAACATGGTGTTATTAATTCAACATTAACTTCAGAAATGCCGACAGCCTCAAGTGCCTCAATTATTGGCAGCACAGAAGCTTTTGAGCCGTTTTTTAGTAATATGTATGTAAGAAAAGTTATTGGTGGAGAACATATAGTTATCAATAAATATCTTATTAAAGACTTAGAAGAAATCGATCTTTGGAATGATTTTATTAAAAGCGAGATTATTAAAAACAATGGCTCTGTTCAAGAGATTGCAATAATTCCTGAAGATATTCGTGAAAGATATAAAACTGTTTATGAAATTTCTCAAAAGGAGTTGATTACGATGTCTGCAGATAGAGCACCATTTATTGATCAGTCACAAAGTTTAAATATCTTCATGAGGACACCAACAGTTGGAAAATTAACTTCATCCCATTTTCATGGGTGGAGGCTTGGATTGAAAACAGGCCAATATTATCTTAGAACAGATTCAATTGATATGTCAAGAAAACAGTTGGCAGTTGAAGCTACTGTGGATACAGAATTACCAAAGAAACCTAAAGATTCTCAATTTGAATGTTTTGGCTGCTCTGCATAAAATTTTTAAAAATATTAACTATGGCGTATTTAAATCACGATATCCCAACAATTACTTGTTTTTTGAGAAACGAGTTTTTATTTAACAATGAAAAAGGTCATGGAGATTTTACTTTATGCGATGTTCACTGTGTATCTTCTATTGAAAAAAGAGTGCCTCTTTTTGAGGCATTCTTAGAAAATGGAGTAAATTGGACAAGAAGGCCTATTCACGCCTTTTGTTGGAAAAAAGATGCAGAAAAACTCCCTCTTTCAGAACATATTTATTGGGATTCTTTTAGTAATTATATCTCTGTTCAAACAAGATCAAGAATGTATGGATTAAGAGCAGATTTAATATCTATTTCTAGCATTAAAAGGCAAGGAAATTATATGTTCACGCTTGACTGGTCACATGAGAATAGAGCAATGCTTGACACAAACTTTAGTGAGACCCCTGAGCATAAGTGTGGGCATGTATTTAAAATGGATAATGGAAATTTCTTTATATATCCAAACAACCGTATAATCTGGAGTGATAACGCTTGGACATTTAATAGAATTGATAAAAATCCTGGATATAAAATTGATATGAATATATATTCTGTTGAGCAAAAAGGTGGATACAGTACAGATTATAATTATATAACAAATTTTAATGATGAAAAATAAAATTATTGACTCAATATTAAATAATTGCAATGTATGTTTAAAACCTTCTAAAGTATGCGATGGTATTGGAGTATTTGCACTTATTGACATTAGTGAAAAAACAATACTTTTCTCCGATATTGAACCTGATATTGACTTTATAGCCTGGGATAATATTGAAAAAATTTCTATAGAATCTAAAATATATTTAAAAAGAATGTGTAACTCAAATGATGCTGGACTATTCCTTAGTCGTACAGTATCCGCTATCAATTTGAGCTACTACGTTAATCACTCTGACAATTTTAATGTACATCATGACCTAACCCTTGACAGGTATGTGACAACAAAGAACATTAAGGCAGGCGAGGAGTTGCTATGCAAATATGTTTTTTCAGAAATTGATTTTTAATTTCTTTTTGATATTTATAATAAAACTAATAATTATGGGATATTATAACTTTAGAGATTGTCCTGCCAACCAAGCTTGTAGAAGAAAAAATGTAAGAAATTTACTCTTAAGACAAAATGATATTGAATCGCAAACAATAGTCAATATTTTTACAGGTGGTAATTGTTGGCAAATTCCATCAGGAAGTTGCTGGCAAACCCCATCAGGAGCTTCTTGGCAATTACCTTAAACTGTTTTAATTATGGCAAACGAAAACAATCTTGGGATAACATTCCCATATCAAGAGGATTTAAATGGTAAATTCTTGAGAATGAATCAAACCGATAAGGAAGAAATAAAAAGCCAACTGGCTCTACTTATCACAACTCAAAAAGGTCAAAGACTGTTCAAACCAAGTTTTGGTTTGAACATTGACCAGTTTTTGTTCCAACCAATGGATGAGGTAACATATGCCCAAATAAGAGATGAGATTGTTTCAACAGTAACAAGGTACATCCCGAAGCTAAAAATTGAAAAAGTTGAAACAACAACAAATGAATCCCAAAATCTGATTGGTATCAGGATTTCATACAGTATTTCTGATGGAATTTTGAAGGAATCTGATGAAGTAAATATATTGTTCTGATGAAAGTGACATTAAATGAATTGCGAAGACTTGTTAGACAGGTTATTCAGGAAAATGAACTGAATAATTTTTCAAAAGAAACTGTTGAGGAGTTCATTAGTAGATTTGAAAAAGAAAATAGAAATCCTAATTTCTTAATAAACCATTTTAAAAATCCTAATTTTAGATTGGAGCTAACTCACGATGGTAATGTAAAGACTAAGGGTTACAATTGTGCATTACCAAATAAGTGCGAGGCAAATACATTTAATTTTATCAAAGATATGGTAAAGTTAAATAACCACAGATATTATCCAGTAAGCGGATGGGCATTTTTAGATAGTACCTCTTATTTTGAACATTTTTGGGTTTATGATAGTATGTCTGATTCATTTTTAGATGTTACTCCTATGGGAAATAATATTCCTTATGCTTATGGCGGAGTAGTAAATTTTGATATTAATGATGAAATATTGAATGCTGAAAAATATAGTGATATAGATTTCCTTTTAGGAAAAGCTGGGCATTCATTATATAAGACGTATCAAGATAACCTTCCAAATAAAATTCTAAACAAAGGTAAAGTAAATAAGAATATATTTGATTTTATCCATAAAAGTGAAAAGTATCGAGAATTATCAAAGTTTATTTCTGAAAATAATGTGAAAACTGTTGAAGAATTGAAGCAATATGTTGTTCAATTAGAAAATAAAAAAGATTCCGTTAGAAATAATAGAGATTGGGATTATTATACTAAGCTTATAGATCAAATCAAAGCTTTAGATTTCTAAAAAATCAATAATAAAACCTCGAATTCTTACTCTGGATATAATTTTTACTGTCAATATCCATCAAAGTAAGCTTTCCGCCACATTTTATCCCAGTGTCCACATTTATTAGATTAGACACAAAATCTGGTTTAAAATTCTTAGTGGTCGAGTGACCAATAAAAATCTCATCAATAGAAATTCCTGGGTCTTTAAAAGATACAGGAATTTTTCTCTTTTGAACAGCATAGGTTTTTGCCAAAGAATACAAAGTTCTATTCAAAGCAAACTTTCTTTTTCTCTGGGCATCAATGGCCCTCTTAGGGTTAAATCCGCCATGTAGGAACAACTTGTTCTCATGGACATGATAATAGTCCGCTTTGGAAAAATATTGTCTTAGAAGGGGAATTATTGCTTCATCGGAAAGCAAGCGTTCTATAGTGGAAGCCCCACTGAATTTTGACCAATCTTCATTGATTGTTCCATATTTAAGGTATTCTATCAGGAAAAAATCATGGTTTCCGATGATGGGTACAAAGTTTTCAAAAGAAAGCAAAAGTTTCAAACATTTATCAAAATCTGGATGACCATCAGCCAAATCCCCAATGAAAATGATTTTGTCTTTGGGATGGACATTAGTTCTCCGAAGAAGTTCTTCAAGAGGCAAGAATGCACCATGAAGATCTCCTATAACATAGGTTTTCTGTTTTCTATTTTTATTTCTCAAGAAACCATTGTTTTCATATAAATAGTTTTAAACTTCTAAAAGAAATTCATCTGGTTTCTGATTAACTGCTAAGTAATAGTTAAGATTGTTGATGGTTTCACCTAACTGATACTGCTCAAGTTCTTCAATTGTCATATCTTCATAATGCTTGCTGTCTATTGAAACCTTTCTCAATGGGACGATTTCATATTTTGAAATCTCTTTTGCATCTAAGCCAATGAACTTATAAGTATTTGTCTTTTTACCCTTCACAGTTTTTACCCCTGCTCTTTCAAATGTATAGTAGTCATGGATCAACCTCATGGCATTTCTTGAGTCTAACTTATACATACTCAAGATTGGCAAGTCACCTCTAAATTTATTCAGTTTTGCAGCCAATTCTTCGTTTGTAAGTGTTTCACCTTTTTTAAAAGCCAATTCTGCCCAAGATTTTAACTTCCCATTGAAAGAAGAAATTTCATTGATAAGTTTGATCCCTGTAAGTACATAATATACCCCATTAACATCAAGAAATTCCTCTGTGTCGAAATAAGATTTAAATGTCAATAAAGACTGCTTCTCATCAAGAATTTCTTCTCCTGCCTTATGTTTTGCCTTATTGATAAAGTCTATCACCTGCACTAATGTCAGTTTTACAAAAGAACCAATTTTTTTCTCAAGAACTTTTACTTTTTTATAAGATTTCAGAAGTTCTTTGGCAAAAACTGTTGAATTATCTTTAGCATTGTCAAATGTTTTCAATTTTTCTGTCAATTTCACATTTATTTGACGAATAACCTTATTCCAAATCCTGTCACTCATATTGTGATCCAGGATCCACTCTTCCATAAGACTGCAAGCATCTTCAAAAGACATGTGGTTTGTCAGATAACGGACTTTACTCCTAATACTAATATGATATTGTCCTCTTGGCAATTTTTCAAGTTCCATCACAATCTCATCACTCACTTTTGAGCAAGCCTCTTCTTCACCTTCAAGTTTTACTTCCTCAAGAATATCCAAAACATCCTGGGTCAAAGTTTCTTTTCTTTCAGCTTTCAATGTTTTGATTCTGTTCAACTCTTCAGGTTGCATATCCTCAAGAATCAATAATTCTTCTTCAAATTTCCAATTATATTCAGCCAACAAAACTTTCAAAAACTCAATATTTTTCTGAGAATATCTTTTTTCGTCATTATAAGCCATATTCGCAATTGATAAGTAGTCAATATCCCAAATACCATCTTTATTTCTATAGAGGTTACTCTTGTTAAACAAATGTTGGTTGAACACCTTCACACCTGATTTATAGCTAATACTGTCACCAGAACTATAAGCCTTTGACATTAACTCTAAACCTCTTTCAGCTTGTTCAATAAGTTTCTTTTGAACATCTAAAACATCCACATGATCTGAATCTAAATCTTCAACTGCATCAATATTTCTATAGGTATAAATCATTGCATCAGGATTTATAGCCTTGGTATAAACATTTCTCAATCGGTTAACCATCTGCTCCATATTTGTAGCAGATTCTGGGGTCATAAAATGAACTGATTTAAAATCATAGTTATTAATATCCACGCCTTCGATAATAACAGAGGTACAGATAACAATTTCAACATCATCTTTCACTCTTTTGTCTTTCATTAGGCTTTCAAAATTCTCACTATGCTTTTCATCCGCATTTATCAGCCAAATTTTGTCCTTATTCCATCCCTTTAATTCCAAATAATCTATCAGTGAACCCAATTGGCCTTCTTCTTTTTTATTTTGAAGATAAATCAAGTTCTTTCCACCTTTAGACAGCTTATTTTCAACAGCATACAATATGTTGTTGTATCTCACAGGAGTGCAAATCTTTACAGGTGTTTGCTCCCAATTTACACGGATAACTTCAACATTTTTTAATTCAGGGTGCAATACAGGAAAATTTGTTCCAGTCAAAAATTTGCGGCTTTTGAACAGATGCATGTTATCAACAATACAATTCAATTCAAACCCTCTGAACTCTTGAGATGAACTGACTGCAAAGTTGTGGGCCTCATCCATGTACAAATTATAATCAGAAATTTTCACATTTTCCCAATTTTTCATTTGTTTCAACAAATTTGGAAAACTACTGTATGTACAAACGATCAGTTCATCTCCTTCTTGGACGTTCTTTTTATCTCTATAGTATACTGATGCCTTATAAGTATTATCAATACCTAAAAGCAGTGGAATAATTGGAACAAGGAACAATCTCAAGCCTTTTGTATGCTCACAAATCCATGTTGTCTTACCTTGACCTGTATTTCCCCAAATAAGCTGATTATCTCCATCAGAAATCCCAACAGAATTAATGTATTCACCATTTTTTAAGAAATATTGTTTCGAAATGTTAAATCTTGAAGACATTTTTTCAGATGTCAGCCTTTTTAACGTTCTCAAACCAAATTTCCAAGAGTCATAATCATATATTTCAAAAGAAACAAATTCACAGAGAGCAGTTAATCTTTTTAAGAATGCTTTCTTCTCACTGCTGATGATTTTTGTATCAATTTTGATACTTTCTTCAATATTATTGTCCGCTATTAAATTTTTTATATATTCCAAAGAATCAGAACGTTTAACAGCAAATGCTTTAGCGTTCTTAAAGTAGTATCCAATAAATTGAAATACATTCTCCCTTGAAATAGCCTGGAAGATGTTATTGGCTTCCTTAAGGATTTCATCTAATTTCTTTGGAAGATCGCCTTTGTATTCTGTAAGCTCTTTAACTTCCATTGAATTGGAAGCAGCCCAATTGTAATAATCTTGTTTTTTCTTGTTAGCTGCATCATCAGTTAAAATTTTGATTGCTCCAAATAGAATATTGCTGTCACCATAAACTTGGTTAACAGTTTTATATAAGTCTTCATCAAAATCTAATATGGCCTCCAAGAAATCAATAACAGGTTTTTTGAAAATGCCTGCTTCTTTTGAGATCTTTGCCAAACTTCTGATTTTTATATTTTTATCCAGAGCCTTATGTTTGATGTTACTCCAAACATATTCAATTTTCATTGTTACATCTCCAGAATATTTTTTATTCAATTCATAGATTGTATTTCCATCATCATTAGAACTAACAAGTCTTTTCCCAAATTGATCACCATAATAATTTGTAACTCTATCCGCAATCTCATCTTTTACAGTATCAAGAGATCTATATGAAAACAGTAGTGGGTATCTTTCATTATTTCTAATGAGGAAGTTAATTGCATCCTCTTTTTCAATGCCCATTAAATTGCAAAATGCAAAATACTCAAAGAAAAAATTATATGTTAGACGATTATTTGACCATGATTTATCAGTATTATAGAGGTTATCCAGCTTATATGCCAAAGTATCATTAGTAAGCTCCTTTGGCAGTGCTCCACTGTCAAAAACAACTGTATTATTTTCTTTTGGTTCAACAGCATCAAATGGAACAACATTTTCATCCTCTCGAATAAAAATTGATGGGTCATAAGGAAGCACATTACACCTAGTAATATCCTTTGTTGAAGGGTCAATAGTAATATTCCATCCACTGAAAAGGCTTTCAAGTGCTTTCCATGTTGTTGTAAAATTACTGACAGTTAAACCTGAAACTTTCACAAGGAAGCCTAAACCATCTCCACCAAAAGAATCCCAAACAGCCTTTATAAAACCTAAACTGTCTGAAGAAAGCAATTTTTTGACATACTCCTTAGCTGTTTTTTCATCTGTAACCTTATTTGAAAGAATCAGTTTTTTAAAATCATCAACATCACAGTAAATATACCCAGAAGGAGCCTGAATTTTGTCTTTAGCACGTTTTTCTGTGACAAAGCAGTTCCATGTAACCACTGCAGCCTTTTTTTGCTTCACATGGTTATAATAATTCCTTTCAACGATTTTAAGCTTCTGTTCCTTTCGATCCCAAATACGGTCTTTGAACTTCATAATGGAGTTCATCTTTCCGCCTAAGTCAGGGTGAAATTTACATTCTGTTATAAGTTCTTTTCTTGGATTGTCTTGAATATATTGAAGGGCCTCTTCGATAGTGAATTCTGAAGAAGGTCTTGAGCTTTTATCGAGGCACTCGAAAACTGATATTTTTTCCATTGAGGGTTGTTGGTTATCTAATAAATAGGGCTTGCCATTATTGAATAGGGTTCTTAAGAAATATTTAGGGTTTGGAAGTTAGGTCTCCAAATTTTATAACACTGGGATGATAGAAATGGTTCAAAAAGGAGATAAAAAAACCTCTTAAGAATGTTAAGAGGTTTTATAAAATGTTAAAAAATTAAATTTATTAATAATTTTGATAATGTTTTTATTTTTCAAGTTTACCCTTCCACCCATAACCTGTTATCACAACTTCTTCAACTTCAACCATTTCTCTTTCTTCAAAATAATAACTTCCTGATGAATAAGAGTACCACCAAAAATATTTAAACAACTTTCCATCAGACCTTCGTTTAAAAACAAAATTATGATCCTCACCATCACTTGTTCTTGATGGATAGTCTTCAATGAAATCATAAGTTTGCCCCTTTAATTCAAATGTTTGTCTATTAGTAAAATCAAACTCGAAATTTTTGCTATCTTCGGGGATTTTTATTTTTTCTCTCTTCATATTTTTAAATTTTATCTTTTACATTCAAAAGGCAGTTCATTTGTGTCCCATGAACTTTGATTTCACCATTCAGTATTGCATCCAAATCAAACCATTGGAGTTTTGAAAACTCTGGCTGTTCATTCCCAAAGGAATCTATAAACATCGCATTACATTTCAAATCTTTCGGACGTTTGTCACAAATTGCCAGGAATGGTACAAGCTTCTTTTTCTTCGAACCATACACCTCAACAGGAAGTTCAAAAATTTTACAGGAATCTATAAATTCTTTTGAAACATTTGCTTCCTCTTGAAGTTCCCTCAATGCAGCTTCAAAATTGTTTTCTCCATCTTCCTTACCGCCTTTAGGAATTGACCAGAAATCTTTTGAATTTGATTCTTTGCCTAAAAGCACTTCATTGGATGGGTTATGGTAGATTATTATTCCACAGGATGTTTTCATAATTCTTCTCTTAAATGGTAAAATTCTTCTATGTTAAGTAGTATTGCTTGTACTTGATTGTCTATTATTTCTCTTGAACTGTGGTGAAAATGCCCATAAATCCAATATTGTATGCCATTTCCCAAAAGAATCTCATAAGCCTTTTGAACAAGGTTTCGCTCTTTGGTCAAGTCTTGTATCAAAAGAGGATCATCTTCTGCAAAATTATAAACGATTGTATTAAATTCAATTGGATTAAAACACTTCGGAGCTGTATGTGTAACAACTATATCAATTTTCAAATTTTCAACGATTTCATTCAATTTGCCTTCATCAAGAACAAATGGTTCATCTTTCCACCAAAGTAATCTTCCAATTATTCTTGATTTTTTCTTTGAATACTCTCTATCCACGGAAATAGCACCACCAATACAAAGAATGTTGTGCTTATCGTTTTGGAGAACAGTGTAATCTTCAAGAAAATAAATGTTTTTGTACATTAACCAATCACCTCCATCGAAATAATCAGGATCATCATGATTTCCTCTGATTATATAAAGAAAATTGTTATTCTTTTCGAGCCAAATGCTCAACATTCTTAAATTGTGGTCTTCACGTTCTGCTGGATAGTAGCCAATTCCATAATCACCAACTTGAATTATATTGAAGTTAGTTAAATCATTTCGCATAATACAGTTCCAATTTCCGTGAATATCCCCAAGAAAAATAAGTTCGTTATTATTAATTTTTATTGTTTTCATTCGTTTCAATTATATATTCTTTAGGAAATTCATCACCTGCCATCAGAATTGGTTTTTTCAGGCACTCTTTCATTTTATTAAGAGTCCAACGCATACCTTTGATTGTTTCACAACTTATGATTTCGGCTTCAGCACCATAACTGTTTGGAACACCATCTGCACCATAGTAAACATCATGAATTTTGAAATAAGGCTCATTATTATGAAAATGGACAAGAACCCTATGGTTCCAACCACCCCCAAACTTTTTTTCAGCTTCAGTATCATCATCTACAACTTCGTATTTTTTTGACATAAATTACTTTTATTCAAAACATCCCAAAGAAACAAAAAGTTTCATTTGAATGAATTTTTTTCATATTAACTATAAATTACAGTCTTCAATATTTATATATAAAAATTCATGCAAAAGAAAATAAATTATTATACTAAGGATTTTGCAGGCATAAGATCTGAACTCATCAACTATACAAAAAAGCACTTCCCAACAGCTTACACAGAATTTGATGATGCATCTATTGGTATGCTACTGATAGAATTGAATGCTGCCCTTGGAGATATGTTAGCTTCTAATATAGATAAGGTTGCTCAAGAAAATATTCTTGCTTATGCCCAAGAAAGAAGATCAATTCTTGCAATGGCCAGAACCCTTGGTCTCAGAATTCCATTCAAAAGGCCTGCAGTCACGATAGTAGATTTTAGTGTAGAGGTTCCAGTGAACGGAGATTCTTTTGATTTAACTTACGCCCCACTGATTATAAGAGGTGCAGAAGTTGTAGGTGCAAGTCAATCCTTTGAAACAATCAATGACATCGACTTTGCTTCGCCATATTCAGCAAATGGCTCAACAAACAGAATAATTCTTCCAAATGTAGATAATACAGGTAATATTGTATCATATACATTGAAAAAGAGAGAGTTAGTTATTGCAGGCAAAACGAAGTTTTTCAAAAGAACTGTCTCCTCTTCAGAATCAAGACCATATTTCGAGGTAGACCTCCCAGATAATGATGTTATTTCAGTTGAATCAATTATATCTTTGAATGGTGTAAATTACCAACGAAATCCAACACTTTCTGAACAAACTGATCCAAATAACCTTTGGTATGCAGTTGATTCTTTAGCACAAAGCAAGATTTTCATTGAACAACCATTGCTTCCTTCAGATAGACCAGGAATTGTCGTTGGAGTATGGCAAACAATCGGAAGAAGGTTTATGTATGAGTACTCCGACAAAGGGTATGTTACAATAAGATTTGGAAATGGAGCTCAAGACGTTAGCAGTTCTTATGAATACATTACAGATTCTGATATATTTTTACAACAGATACAGAATTATGTTCTTGACAATTCTTTGGGCGAGTATCCAAAAGCTAACTCTACTTTATTTATAAAATATAGAGTTGGCGGAGGGATTTCAAGCAATGTTGGAGTAAATGTTCTTACGTCTTTAGGAATTCATACTATTTTTGTGCAAGGTCAAAATCCGACTATAAATCAAAGAGTAAAATCATCATTAACAGTCAATAATCCAATTCCTGCATATGGAGGTGTAAATGAAATTTCTATTGAAGAAATGCGAAATGTCACAAGATATAATTTTGCAGCACAAAACAGATGTATAACACCAAAAGATTATTATAGCAGAATTTTGCAAATGAATGGAAAATATGGAGCTCCTTATAAGGCTTCGGTTGCAGTTATTGGAAATAAAGTTGAAATTTCAATTTTAAGTGTTGATGCCGATGGAAAATTGACAAATCAGTCAACTAATACCATGAAAGAAAATTTAGTAACGTATCTAAGGGAATACAAATCAGATTTAGACTACGTTTCAGTAAAAGATGGAAAAATTTTGAACATTGGATTTGAATTTGACTTATTTATTGATCCAAACTTCAATAGAAATGAAATTGCTTCTGAAGTAGTAAATGTTGTTAATAATTTTGTTCAAAATCAGAATTTGATTATGGGCCAGGACATTTATTTGTCACAATTGATTGAAGTTGTAAATAATATTGGAGGTGTATTAAATGTCATAGATTTCAGAGTTTATAATAAAGTTGGGTTCGGAATTTACTCTTTAAATAGAACAGGTCAAACATTGATTGATTCAACTACAGGACAAATTGATTTGCTTGGTCAGAATGCAATTTTTGCAGATTATGATGAGATTTTTGAAATAAAATATCCTGAGAAAGACATA
>Ga0247722_10000393_pt1 | contig 27423 bp, 52 predicted proteins | sample MSEWelMarce3H_FC_FD_189094 | JGI IMG/M metagenome (GOLD analysis project Ga0247722, IMG submission 189094) | Subsurface sediment microbial communities from gas well in West Virginia, United States - MSEEL Well Study Marcellus 3H_FC | ecosystem: Environmental > Terrestrial > Deep subsurface >... | reverse complement strand
CAGGTTGGAGTCTACTCTTCTGATCTTATCAGCCCGTCATCCAATACAAAGATAAGGATTTTATTTTATAGTTACGTATTTTGGTATGGTTATTATTTATTTACATTTTCCTTATTTAACGGTGATAATCACCGTTATTTACCAAATTGTTAAACTTTTGATTGTAGTGTATTTCACCTGTGTGATCTACTAAACTTCGTGAGACTACTCTTCAGTTTTTACTTCAATTATTTCGGGAGCCATATATAAATGCATTAATATTCCTGCTTTATCAGAATCAAGTCCTAGCAGCCAATCTTTGCCAAGTCCTTTAATATCGTCTTTGTTGATTAAAAAATCATGAATGTATTCGCTTTGTTTTAAGATTTCTTGTTTAAGTTCTTCTGATTCTACTATTATTTTCATAGTGTTTTAATTTTATTTGTTTATTGATTAATGTGTTCTAAGAGCGCTACTATGCTGCAAATATAGCTATTATATTCCATATAACAATGATATGCCAAAAAACGCGCATTTTTTGGCATGGTTATTAAAAACAATTCATATCTTTGGTTAAAAAATATAAAATATGGCAAACATTATGACAACTTATGTTAAGGTAAGCAACCTTAATGAGGAAACCCACAAAAGGTTTGTGGATCTATTTGAAGATACGGATGATTTGCTATCGCACTTCAATAAGATATACAATGCAGAATTTAAAGACTATGATGAAATAGACAGAGAATGGATGCTAGAAAATGTTGGATCTAAATGGATAAGAATCGAGTGCGAGGATCTAGAATACTATGATGATATGGATTTGGTCTTTGAGACTGCTTGGTCTATTCCTATTCAATATCTTCAAAAGATGGTTGAATTTATCGGCGGCGGCGCTGTTATATCTGGAACTTATGAGGATGAGTCATATGATCCGATCGGAGCGTTCGTATATGCGGTGGACTATGATGATTCTGAAGATTATGAGGAGATTGATTTAGACCGTATGCTTAGCGATGATGAATATTTAGAATCTGTTTATGAAGGGCTATACCAGCTTCGAGATTCTATGTATGAGTATTACCTTGAGGTAATGGATGAAAGAGCGCAAGAAGAAGACTAGGCATGCATAAGCCTCATCTGCATTGGATGAGGCTTTTTTATTTTATATGCCAAAAAACACGCATTTTTTGGCATGGTTTGCTTATGACACTCCCTGCGCGAGAGTTACTTATGCAAGATTTTCTCTCAGTTTTTCTCTGACGCTCATTATCGCTTCGCCAAGCCAGTTAGTTCCTTCCCATTGTGATTTGTCTAGTGCTTTAGGATCTGTCTCGTGCAATCCGATTCCCCAGATTTTGTCATATGGGCTTGCTTCTACTATTTCGAGGTTGTCGGTATACATAAGTTCTTCTAGCAATTTGGGGTTCTGCGAGAACTTGGCCATATTCCCATCGAATACGATCTGTCTGCATACTGTTTCCCATTTGTCTTTGTCGAATCCTTTGACGTTTCTGCCATATTCTTTTTGTTCATCTGGCCAGGTTGATTCCATTATCAGCTTATGGCTTTCGGAGTCATTGAAGAGCAAGGCTTTTTGTGCCATCATATATTGTTCGCAGCAATTATATTCGACATTATCTATGGTGAAATTGGCGGAATACCATTGCGAGAAGGGGCCATTCCAAAAAAATACATATTTATCTGTTATCATATACTATTTATATTGGCGACATGTTCTTTTGTTGTCTGATTTCTTGCCAGCGAGCGATAAAGGTCTGTTCCTTCCCAGACTTTATATAGCGACTCCTATTCGACGAATGCAGAAAGCGAAGGCATTAAGTCGTCTGGTGTGATTAAGTTCAGGAAAAGGGTTTATTTGTGTTTTTGATTCGGCTATCGATTTTTTTTATAGGTTGGAGTCTACTCTTCTGATCTTATCAGCCCGTCATCCAATACAAATATACGTATTTTTTATTTAATATATAATAAAAAAAAAGAAATTATGAAATATATTAAACTATTCGAAAGCTTCACCTATGATAATTTAAGTGAGAATTTAAGTGAGAAGTTCAATTTTTGGAAACGCGCGTTGGAGCCCGAAGAAATAAAATTTACCCTAATGCAAATTTGTTGTATGTATAAAGATGAAAATCTTGGCTTTCAACATAATTATTCAGATACATGGGGGGAGGATGGAGCCTGGTTGAAAGAAGTGGCAGAAGAAACTAATGACTCTAAAATTAAGTCTATTTTAGATAATATGGTAAAGCTTTCTAAAGGTCAGGGGAAAGGCCTTTCTGATTACCTAAAAGATGAGGATTGTGATTATATCGCAAAATTCTTGGGAATCGCTCCTCTGAATTATGAAGAAGATTGGACAGATGAAGAAGAAGATACTTGGGATCGTAGCGAATGTGATGTCCGCATTTCACAGGAATGGTAGGTCGGAGTCCACTCTTCTGATCTTATCAGCCCGTCATCCAATGTAAAACAAAAGATAATATGAAACACCTAAAGAGATTTAACGAGCTGAACGTCGCAGGAACATACTTAGACAAAGCAAACATAACTAAGTCTGATACCTACTCGACATCTGGTATCAAGAAAACCACATCAGATTTACTTAGTAAGAAAGGTAAGATATTCAAAGATGAGCCAACGACCACATCAGAACCGATACTGAAGTTCCAGGTACAGACTAAATCCGGCAACAAAACCTCTCACCGAATTATATTCCCTACAAACTTCCTCGATCAAGATACCGACACCACTACCATGTATAACTTATTAGACGACTCAGATGTTGTGAAAGTTCCGATGAAGGAGCTACTGGAAAACATATTCATATTGACCGAAGACAAATTCAACAGAATACACTTTACCACGTTCGGAGATACTGCACTAGCAGCTTCGGACGGAGTGCCAAAAGAACTGAGAGGTATAGGATTAGGTTATCTCATCTACGAGAACTTCATCAAGCATCTAGGCTTCGCCAGTTCCAATCATAATCATACCAGTCCCGAGTCTATGAGTCTTTGGAACAAAATAGCTACAGACCCAGACTTCCTATGTATCCTACTGAAGGAGGACAAAAATCGTGGTGAAATAATAGCCATACACAAAGGATTTGCAGACACAGAGAAGATAGCATTTGAATTTATAATGGGGAAACTAAATATAACCACCACGGAAATACTTATTGACGACGAGCTTATGAAGCTACCTAAGGTGGCGGAACTAAAAACAAAGTTCGACTCTCTCGAGAGATACTCAGATGGATCCGTTAAAACGATAAAGGACGGGAAAGCATTTGTTCACTACAAACCTTTTCGTATAGGTGAAGAATAAAATACATAAGTCAACTTTTTAATATCATTGTTTTATTCGAATATGATCCGTATCTTTGTCCTGTCAGTGATAAAATCGACGACGGGTCCGTATAACCTTAAAACAATCTTCATCAAATCCTAGTTCTTTTAAAGCTAGGGCTTGTTCGTATGTTGCGAATTCTTTCTCCATTATTTTACTTTAGCTATTTCTATTAATTCCTTTAGACATTCAAGTTCTGCTTCTTCGTAGGTTCTATATAAGTACCATTCTCCTATTCTGATATCTTCATAATTTCCAAAATGTTCGTATTGAAATATATTAAAACAAAATTTAGGTGCAGTTGTTCTATCAATCTGAATTTCACAGAATAAATTATACTTCTCTCTAAACCATCTGAAGGCCTGTGAGTAGGTTGGTAAGGCTACATAAACATCTCCTTTTCTATTATAATAATCTCTTTTACCTTCAACATTACCTGATATACCATTTCCATGTTGTCTCCAAGTATATGTTGATTCATCAAATCCTAACTCTTTTAAAGCTAGGGCTTGTTCGTATGTTGCGAATTCTTTCTCCATTATTTTACTTTAGCTATTTTTTAAGACATCTTTACAGAAACATTCCCAGTCCGAATGCCCTACGTTAATAGGCTTGCATCCGTCTTTCGACTCCAATATATCGAACAGCTCGGACTCGTCGTCGTCTAGGTGAAAAGCGAATCCTTTTCCCAAAAGGAACTCAATCTTAGGAATCATATTTGTGAACTTTATCCTCGATTCCGGTATTCCTAACTCTTCCGCGACTTTAAAAAGCTCCAGGTTCTGATCAGGTATCCAGTTCCAGTTCTTGGCCAATCCTTCAGCATCATCGAAGCGAGATGTGACGATCCAAACTTCATGACCATCATCTATCAATCGCTTGGCGAATGCTTGCACGTCTTTGCGAGTTAGGGTTCCATCAAAATCAAAGCTTAATTTCACTCTGCTGTATATTATTTGTTTAAGTTAGTTAAATCATCTTTCAATCTTTTAAGAAAAGATTCCTCGCCATCATCCCCTGATAGTAGCCAGTCTAATCTCTGAATGTATATTTGAGCTTGTTTAATAACCTCAAGACCTTTCTTAAACTCCTCAATAACTTCTTCCGGATATTCAGTATGGAACTTATCTTCAGGGTATTTTTCATACCAATCAGGGTCTCTCCATGATTCCTCTTTCAACTCTTCTTTGGTCTTTTCTTTACCGTTAATCTCAATAAGTTTTTCAATATCTTCTGTTATATCAGTAAATCTGTACTGGATATAGTCCCAATGTCCTCCACTCATATATATCGTTTCGTTTGTGTTTAACAAAGATATGGATAATATATGGATAATATGCTAAAAAAGCAACAGATTTTAGTATTTATTTTTTATAAAGCAGGTTGGAGTCTACTCTGTACGTATTGATGTTATACGGACCCTTGGCCAATGTTCTCATTGACAGGACAAAGATAAGGATTTTATTTGAATACTATTGTATTAATCCGTTAAGAACCGTATAAGTTTTGCCAACTGTCAAATAAGGGTAAGCAACAGCCATTTTTTCGGTAGGCTTAAATCCATCAAATGTATTTCTAAGCTTCATAAAAACTCTTTTTGCAAATATACGAATACTATCCCGGGATATAAAGGAACATCATAGATTCTTTTTAACTGGTTTGCCTTATAAAAGAATATAAGGTTGGATTTTTTTCAATATAAAATAAAAAATAAGTATTTTTTTAATATAAAACAAAAAATAAAGATTTTTTTTTAATATATAACATTAATAAAAAAAACATATTATATGAAACACATACAAAGATACTCTGATTTCGATAAAGTAAACGAAGATTTCATCGTTCCTGCTGCATTGATACTTCTTCTTATCAAAACAATGAGAGACAACACAAGAACAAGATATGAGTCGCCTTATAAAACATTGGATAAAAAACACCTTAGCACTGCTCAAGACAATATAGAAGTTCCTTGGTATAAGTTCGGAAAGACTAAGCAAGAGTTTATAGAGATGGAAAAAGAGATGAGACCAAAGATCTTAAGCGAAAGAGAAAGAGTGAGAAAAGAAACTTTCGAATTCGAAACCAATACCGTCGTGTATGATTTCATGAAAAATCCAAAAGTGAGTCCAGAGGATCAGAAAGAGATTGATACTCTTACTATGAGAATGAACCAGATGCATATCATGGCAGCAACGTCCTTCTTTAATTCGCAAAAAAGTATCGACACATCTAAGAAGGAAAGGCTAATCAAGCGCGTTGTCGAGATCTATATGGTAGAGATGAGAAAAAAATTCACTAAACTTGATAAAGAAGATTTTTATTTGAATGTCTTTGGCAAAATGAAGAATATACTTAGAGGAAAATCTGACGATCCAAGATCTACTGAGAAGATAGATATTGAAAGCTATAAACCAGTTAAGCCTACTCCTATCGAACCTAAGCTATTGAAAAAAATAGAAGAATACGAAGCAGGTTTGAAAGAGATTGATGATGAGAAAGCAAGTGAAAAGGAAAGAGAACGTGAAGAATGGAAAGAAAAAGATAGACTTAGCAAACTACCAAAAGAGAATGATGTGATAGCTCTTAACGATTTTGTTAATAAATACTTTGAAAAGGAATCTGCTAGAGTATACTCAGAAAACAAAGAAGAGATTGAAAAGATTAAGTCTAGAATCAAACCAGGTATAAACATTAACAAGAAGATGGAATTGTGTTATAAAATATTAAAAATCTATTGGATGGATCTTAGCAATAAAACTAATTTAGGACCAGTTTTGAGAGGCTTATTAAATCTAAGCGGTCAGGAAGCAAGAAGTATTATATTAGGATCTCTATACTATAAGATTGAACTAAATAAGCTAATGGGTATTTCTTCTTCTGGAAGCATCAAAAGCGAGGCGGAACAAGTTCAGAGTTTCTTAACTATGGCAAATGATAATATCTATTACAAAAGGTAAAATAAAACCTCATCTTAAAAGATGAGGTTTTTTATACTCGTATACAAAATTACTATTTAGAATGCAAGACTCATCGATTTGAGTATGTGATTGTCTGTAGAACCTCCTGTCGCAGCACCTATACCAATGTAATAGTTGCTCGAATCAAACGTGAACCCTGTGTAAGAGTGTTGAGGTGATCCTGGTTTAGTACTGCTAGTTGAGTAGTAAACCTTTCCTGTAGACAATGCGTGATCGTAATCGAACCAGTAGTAAACATTCTGTCTGAATGTGATTGCCTGTGCCTGTGCTCCCTGACCGACATTGTTTTTGTACCAGGTGACGCTGTTGTTTGTGAATGTAAGGAACGTTATAGCATTCACCGCAGTTGATATTAGACCTACTCCTCCACCTGCTGATCCGTTAGAATTATTAGTTGGTGTCCATTGTAGACAGAACCCATCTGCTCCTGTACCACCGCTACATTCGAAGACCCATTGAAACGAGAAGCTTCTGTTGAACCTTATGGCAGTGGATCTGTAGACGTTTCCTGTGACACCCGTTGTATTTGTTACGTATAGGGCATTTGCTATCACGCCGTCTGTAGAGACAAGAGCCAGGCCGTCTGTGCTTGCGAAGTTCGCGTATGTGAACCCGTCTGATGTTAGTGTTGATCTGTGGTTGCCAAGAATCTCTGATGCGCTCAGAGCCGTTTTATATACAGCAATCACCGAAAGTCTTCCATACCAGAAGTTGTCTGACTTTCCGACGTTCTCTGTGGATCCCGCGTTGTACTGAGAGAACGTTTGAGTGTCCGTGCCTGCAGCGGTGCCGTTGTAGTAATAAGTTACAAGTCCTCCTGTAGTATGAGTAAGGGCTGCGGTGAACCAAGTTCCTGGTGTGACCACAATGGTACTACTGAAACCACCAAAGCCTCCTGCGGAGAAGTGTAGCTGGTAGTTTCCGGATCCATCTCTGTATAGATAGAAGTTGAAGTTCCTGCTTCCTGCTGACGATCCTAAGAAGGATCTGAAGGTTGCATTGCTCATATGCGCTTCCAGGTAAGCAGATACGAATATAGTCTTACCAGAATACGATACGTTGTATTTAGATGAGGTAAGCAATCCACCACTCGCGGTACCATTGAATGTTAGATACCCACTACTATAGGTAACGTTGGTTAGTGTAGCATCGTTGTCTTGTACACTTAGGTCTGACCATGTCGTTCCTGTTCCTGGATAGGATGCGGTCTGACCAGCGTCTAGGTATAGTATCAGATTTTGACTGGTAAAGGAATACGAGTCGGCCGACTTCTTGAAAAGCGTGGCCATAGGTCCGGAAAATGAAGATACTCTGCTTAGCATAGAGTATATATTATAGTTTCCTTATGTATTTTTTATCAAAACTAATAAGGATTTTATTTTTAATAATACAAATTAGAGCAGAGGATCAATGTTCCAAACAGCTGCAGATAATGCAATACTTGGTCAAAGCCAACCACTACGAATCCATTATGCAGATCTTGCTTGTCCCAATATGGCTTTCCAACCCTGCTTGTAATGAAATCTGTAATCCAATGCGCGATGAATGTTATTGTAGTGAAGATCAAAGCAATTCTAAAATAATCGAAGTAAAACCAAGAAGCTAATAGCCACACTATGGAATATACTCCGACATGGTAGGTCAGCCCCTTAAGACTGGTGCTTTTTCCGGTTGCTTGTTCGTGAGTTTGCAGTCCAAAATCTGCCAAGAAATGGATCAGCAATACGAATATCAAAGTTGAGAATGTTATCATAATTCTTATTATTTTGGAATGATTATTTTGTAAGGCTCCGTATCATGACCATAAACCATATTACTTGGCTTAAAATAATCTTCTGACACCTCAACCTCTTCACAACTTGGATTCTCCACAAACCATTGGAGGAACTCGTTATCTAGCGCTTGCACATCATCTTTGATCAAATCTACATCTGTTGTCATGATGATTTTCTTGGCATTAAAATCTAAATGCGAATTTTCAAAAGATTGTTTGATCTTTACATATTTTGTATCTAAATCATAAAACCAATCCCCCTCTGTTATTTCTTCATCAGAAGTGATGTAGATGTTTTGAGTAATTCCACTTGCAACTTGTCCTCTAAATACAATATCAGACAGTCTTAATTTACCGTTGGTTTGTTTTATTAACCTACTTGGCTTATCTGTCGGAATCAAATGTATGTTTCTCATAGGTATTTATTTTTACAAATATAGTCATTCTATATGAATCTCACAAAGTGAGTAAGGTTTTTTAATCCGAGCTGCCTGAGTTGACTCGAAAGATTCTCGACCTTACATGATGGCTGTCCTCGCCAATCAGATCGCTTATCTTAGAGTCTCTCTTATGAGCAGCCTTGATCTCTTGTGGAACATTACCTACAAAGCCGTCCCATCCTTTTATCTTGTATTCCGTTGATTTCTCTATGATTATGTTTTTGATGATCCATTTGATTTCTTCATTATATCCTCCATTAAAGAGCTTGACCTTCCTTGGGCATTCGTTGATGGATTCATATCTGACGCTTTCCCATTTCCACCAAAGGATCTTTCTTTTGGTGACTGTCTTTCTATAGACATAGAGGTCGAAATATTCGGTGCCGCTTGGCCTCTTGTATATCTCAAAAGAGTATGTCATTCCGTCTTCGAAGATAAACGGGGTCATTTTTATGGCGATTGTGCTCTTTTTCATCTTTGTTCGTTTATATACTTGTTCTCCCATTGTCAATTGCATAATATTAATTTTATTGCATGGTTGTTATTTCTTTATGGCAAGAGCTTGTTCAGCACTTCTTCTCTGAGTATCGCATTTACAAACTGCGTTGGCATTAGAAGTCCTCCCGAGTAGTATTTTCCTTTCTCGAAGTAGCTTATCTCTATGTGGTAGCCTCCATCATCATTCTTCCACACATCAATTATGTCATAGTCTTCTTTCTCTTTCCATTCGCCGAGCCATAGCCCAGCTATTTCAATCAGCTTTTTATCTTCCATATCTCATTCTTTATCTCTATTTCGCCATTAGGCTAGTTTTAATCGACTATCTTTTATATTGCGATAAATGTGTCGAGTTTTGTCTTATCGTCGATTGTGGGCTATATTTGCCCATATCATTGCATCATTAATTGAATCGCTCACTGAATCCCAAACTGAGCTCCTCACGGAACCCCTAACTGAACCCTTCACGGAACCATACACTGAATCATGCACTGAATTCCACACTGAAATCTTAACTGACTTCCCCAGCATTAGCTTTTTCATAATCTTATTCTCCATAACATTGAATTATCAATTGGTTCACACACTGAACTCTGAACCGAATCTTCTTCGCAACTATCTACTAAACGCCTAATGCTCCAATATGCCGGACTTCTCATCGAACCCCACACCGAATCACTCACTAAAATACTAACTGACTTTCCAAGTATTAGCTTTGTTTTCATAGCTCTATTCTCCAAATTAATGATTCACCAATTGAACTCCTCACTGACCTTCCCACCGAACCTCTCAGCAAAAGACTCGTTGACTTATTTACTGAAACATACACTTTACAATATAATGAACTAAAAAATGAATCATCTACTAAACGACACACTGACTTACCCAGTTCTAACTTTGTTTTCATACCATGCATTAAGCCACAAAGATAATCATTTATTCATTGCATCCATGCATAAAGCAAATAAAAAAGCCTCTGGGATCCAAAGGCTTTGTTTTTATTTCTGCAATCTTACTTTGCTGCATGTGTTTTTATGCAGTTCTATATCATCTTCTCTGTAGAATTTGAATAGGCTTTTGTTTTCTTCTGCGATAGCTATCGCCTCTTCTTTGTTATCCGCCTCTACTTCTATTTCAAAGTATTCTGTTTTGGTGGCGACTATTCTATACTTTGCCATAATTGTATTTTATTTTTATCAATGTATATATTAACTGTTATAATAAAAAAAATCGCGTACAAAAAGATATTAAAATAAAAAAGCCTCTGGGATCCAAAGGCTTTGATTTCTATTATTTTAGATTTTCAGAGGACAATACAGTATCGATTGCGAACTCTCTGATCTTGGCTCTTATCCAGCTTGGATCCTTTTCGAGATCTTCTGAATCGATTCCTAGCCTTTTCATTATTGTATCTAACAGCATTCTTTCATTCTTGCATCTGTTCTCCGAAGTTGGATCTTTCTTTGGATTAGTTTTCCAAGATTTGTTCATTTTCATGCCTTCGAATTGTTGCAGGCTGTTATTGATTCTATCCGAAAGTGCTTTGCCATTCAAGTTGGCTAATAAGTTTTGATTTTTTAGCATAATAGGCTTTGTTTATTATATAAGAATATAAATGCTTTGTTATTCAATAGCTTGTTTCTTAAATTGTTCAAACCATTCTTCAACAAATTGTTCATTACCTTCGTCTATTATATCACAAGTAAGAGATTTTAATAACTTTAATACTTCTTCCTCACTATAACTTCTCTCTTGTTGCCATTTAGCACCTTCAATAAAATCTTCTCTTCTTTTTGTAACATCTTCTACCCAATCTTCATCATACTTAAATCTATCATATATTGGATATAACCGTTCAGCAGCTTCTTCAAGTGTTTCTCGTTCTATATTTGCTTCGTTAAATTTTCTAATATGTTTCATAGTATGTTTTTTTTATTATATATTAAAAGGGAAAATTATTGCTATCCTAAATATTTCAAAGGATTATCGCCGTTGAGTATAATGTTCTTCAGTACTATAATAGCGTCGAGGAACTCATCTTCATTATCGGCAGATATATAAACGCCATTGTTGTCGTGGCCTTGTATGATCCATTCGACCAATTCTAGGTCTCTGTTTATAACAAGCAAAGAATCAGAGCTGATAGATATATAATCTTTAAACGAATCCGCTTCTATATTAGCTTTTGTAAATGCTTTAGTCTTAGTCGCCATATCGTTTTGTTTTGACAAAGATACGGATTTTTCTTTTAATATATTGAATAAAAAGAAACAGGCCAAAAAATAAACATTTTTTGGCCTGTCTTATTAGTGTGAAGACTTCTTCGTTAAAATTCTACATTGTGAAGCTTCTCATATCTTTGTCTAAAACAATCTTCTGTATAAGAGCAAGTATATCCTGCTTCTCTTTGGTCATACCTCTTTTATCTTCGGCGCTAGCAGGAGTAAACGTTGTAGATAGGTAAAACTCAGATAAATCTACAGGTGTTCCTGGTTCTGGACTTGATGTTATAGCTTGTATAGCCATTGCTATAAAATTCTCTATGCTAGCTCTATTCACAAACCTTAAGTTATAACCCGGAAAATTTACATCCCATTTCCAATCTTTCGAAGATTTAATATATATACTACCATCTTCAGTGAAGGTAAGCATGTGTGGTTCATGCACTATCGTGTCTTCTTTTTTGTATTTTAATAATACAGGAATACTTAACACAGATGTATGATCGACTTTTAATAGCTCTATTGGTTTCAGAATGAACTTAGGATCATGAACAATGGTGAAAACATTCGAGTTTGCTTCTTTCCATTTATTATTTTCCTTAAGATATACTTTAAACATGAACTCTTCTTTGTTGATTGATCTGTTGGCGTAGTCTTCTATAGACTGTTTTTTCTGATCGGGCTTGTTGGTTAATGTTGCCAATGCTGCAGCACCCTGTAGTGTCCTGTTGAACTTAGGACTCCATTCTTCGTATGTCTTTATAATTTTCATAATAATATTTTTTTTATAGAGTATATATTATAATATAAATATGAAAATATTAATTTGAAAAAAGAAGGCTAGAGTCTACTTCTAAAAATATACGGATTTTTCTTTTTTATATATACTCTATAAATAAAAACAAACATTATGAAGTATATAAAGAGCTATTCCGTCTTCGAGAAAGCCAGGAATCTCGACCACTCTACTGACGAGTTTGGTATTGTTTTGGTATCACCAGAGGATATGCCGGATGAGCTGATCAACACGCATGATACCGCGGTCAACTACTGGGAGGATCACAAAGAGGCTGAGGGCTGGACCGAAGATAAAAAGAAGCTTATTCCTGCCGACGAGACTATCTACTCTACTCAGGGCAAAGTAGACATGTCAATCGTCGACGAGATGGATGACGAGGAATATGAAGAAGGTGATATCGTTATCGCGGACTATCAGGGAAAGAAATGGATCTTTGACGGGCACCACAGGATGGTAAGAGACCGTAAGCAAGGTAAGGATTCTATGGCTTATGTTATTAAAAAGAAAGACATAGACTTCATAAATAGGATGATTTACGGCGAGAAAAAATCTAAAAAGAAGAAGAACAAAAATAAGGATTAGTCTATATTATATATGTCGAAAATGATGGGAAGTACCCGGAATACGTCTAAAGATGGTGACAAGGAGGGTTAGGTAATCCTAAAACCTAACTGCTAAGAATCAAGTGTTATGATTCGGGTTAATAACCTCAACCTATGGTGAAACAAAAAGGTCTCGTAAGAGACCTTTTTAATTTTTATCTTATAGCATCTAATGAATTCCAGACTGAACTCCTCAATGAATCATAGACTGAACTCCTCACTAAGTCAACCACTGAGCTCTCAACTGAACGATTCACCGAACACTCAACCGAGCTGCACGCTGAACGATTAACTGAAGCGATTACCGAGGTAATAACGGTGCCAGCCACTGAATTAAACACCAAGGCTTTAACCGATCGGCCTAGATCTACTTTCATTTTTATATTCTTTATATTTATTTAGTGGAGAGCATGGATTCGAACCATGGTCTAAATGGTCATTCGACGTTTACCGAACCTCTCCTCCTGGATCTGACAGGCCATCTTGCAATCGACACGGGAATCGAACCCGCGCTAGGCAACCTTGCGACTCCATGGCATACACGAGTGTCTGTCACCATTGGTCTTGGGGGTTCGGGGCCATCCCTTATTACGCAGTCGATTGTTCTTATTGTCAAAGATAAGGATAATATATTAATTCGATACTAAATGTATGTTTTTTTACCCTTCAAGACCTCAAAAAGTTTAATAATTTGGTAGATAACGGTGATAATCACCGTTAAGTAAGTAAAATGTAAATAAACATTATAGATGTCAGAACAGGATTCGAACCTGCAGCTTTCACGAAGCTTTTATCGTTTGCGTCTACCATTTCCGCCACCTGACTCACAAAGCCTTGTCTTTCCAAGCGGTCAACTACTTGCATGCTGTTCCTGCACGCCAATCCTCTTATAGCCGATTTTGTAGTCAGGACAGGACTCGAACCTGCAACGTGGACTCGTAAAGAGTGACATACCGTTTTGCCTTACCGAGCATGAGCCCGTATACATATCCACTACCTGACTGAATTATATTCCCAATTTATTTAGCTTTTCATCTCTTATATATGGTGTGGCATCTTCAAACCAAACATTCTCATCAAAGCTATCATTCATAAAATATTCAACATCTTCGCCGAAATCGTTTTTAATAGTGATAATAGGAGGCATATCATTTATTCTAAAATTTAATACATCATATATTTTGCCATAGGTTAAGCTTGGCTTTCCTTCATATCTTCCGCTAAAAACAAACTTTACTGCTTTCATATTTCTTCAAAGTGTTTTTTGTAGTCAGGACAGGATTCGAACCTGTTCCAGTTTTACATGGGATAGCAAACTATCCCAATACCATATTCATTAAGGCATAGCACTAATGAAGTATGCGTTTTCCATTCTGCCACCTGACTAATGTAAACACTTAAACCCGGGTTAATCTCCTTGCCTCTTTCGAAACTTTTTACGGTCGCTTACATTTTGTAGTCAGGACAGGATTCGAACCTGTAGTCAAGGTTTCTCACCTATATGGGGACAGTGCCTACCACGTGTTTACCATTTCACCACCTGACTAGTATGCTTGTCTTTCCAAGCTGTCAGATAAGTTCTCCGGCTTAATGGACCGGATGCCATATAGGGAGATTATCATCTCTCCGTAGTCAGGACAGGACTCGAACCTGTACGAGTTTATTTCGCCTCTCCCCCAAATAGAGTAGTGTCTATCCAATTTCACCACCTGACTAACATAACTTTTATTCCTATAGGAGTTATCAACCTTCGGTAGGACAGGATTCGAACCTGTATCTCTGGCCTCGTGAACCAGGTGTTGCCAATTACACCACCTGACTATATTTTGCTGACTAATAAGGAATCGAACCTTAAACCCGAGCTCCAGTTACGGTCTCTGTGCACCTTTACACCATAATCAATCGATGGTTTCGAACCCATCAGTCTTAGGTTAATTACTCCTATGATTTGCCCTTCCAGTGGGAGTTGAACCCACATACTCTTAATACATTCTTGGGATGGTTACCGGAGGGAGATGTATTCGTCTCTGTGTTTTGCTCTTGTTAAACTACAGAAGGATATTTTCTAATCTTAAATAGCAAAGATAAGGAAGTTATTTCAAAATCGCATTCATTATTCTATCATCTAAATCATTCATCATATCTTGCCTAACATAGTTGGCGTATATTGTTTTAGCGTCGGTTTCTGCATACACCGCTCCTCTATCCAATAGACCGTTTGCATATCCTTGTTGTTTTATTCCGTGCAATGCCAATACTTCTTTAAGAAGTTCTATCAATTCATTTTCCATATAACAAGATCTTTGGTTTGATTTATTAGCACCCTCTCTTATCTTACATCTATGTAAAAACATAGCAATAAGAGTAGGGTCACGTAGTTGTGTGGTAGTTCAGTTATCTGCTCGTTTACTGACTTTTAAGCTGTCTGTGCAGAACTCGCGCCACATTCATAACTACTTGCTGAGAACTCATTTGCGTTGTGTAGATTATATTTGGTGTATCTACATTTTATGGAATAATTTCCTTTCTCAAGGGAACAACACATCTACCATTTCTGATAGTATCTTTATGCAAGTATGACGTCTGCTCTCTACTACCCTGAAGGTGCAGATAACGGTTCTCTTACAAAGGAATCAATGTTTAGCCTTTATTATAACCAACACATCCATCAAGATTGTGATAAAGTGCAACACACGTAGTTTGCCAGCCCTCATTTCTGAATCTTGTTTTAACTTTATCTTACTCAAACAAACATAACACTTCTTGATAGTGTTGTAGAGTGAAGGTTAGTTATCCTACAAATGTTTTAACCTACTTGTTTGTCTTTCTATGCTTGGCTATTCATCTTATTAATATTCGCCTCATTTGTTTAACAAAGATAATGTTCTTTCTAAAATTTACGCCTCGATTGTCAGGCTAGTCGAAACATCACACTGAATACGTCTGAATACGCTAGAAGGGTTTCTAAAATGCACCGCCAAGAAATCCTCGATTTCGCCATGCTCTAAGTTGCCTGCAAGTCCAAACTTATTTACAAGCGCTGGTGCAGCCAAGAACATTTGATTTGCCAATAGCCACTCATACACTTTTAACGCTCTCATTGTTCTCATATCGATTTCTTTAGTGGTGTAAAGATAAAGCCTTTTTATGTATTCTCCAATAGAGACCTCAATTTTATTTCTCTTTGCCATTCCGGTCTTAGACCATAATACTCCGTGGAAGTTTAAGCAAAGATATGCATTAATTCGATTAAAAAAAGAAAGCCCCAATATATCGGGGCTTATTCTTATTTGTTGAACTTAAAAAATATAAGAGTATTGATTGAAAGGTGACTTAGTGTGCTTGTTGAACGCATAGTCTCTCATATCCACAGACGATCCTAGCTCTGACATATACCATTCTCTAAAATTCTCAAATCTTGGCTCTCCTTCTTGGTCTACTACTCTAGCAGAAAGGAATGCTCCTTCAAGTTGTTCCATGCTGAAAAGAGGCTCCTCTGATTTTGAAAGCTCTTGCTCTTGTTCTGATTGACCATCATATTTTCCAGGGTAGAAAAATTCTTCGTTAAATTTTTTGATATGTTTCATTTTTTTGATATTTTTTTATTTATATATTAAATAAAAAATATGAAAAATATAATCCAATATATAAAAAAGAAAGCCCCGATATATCGAGACTTTTTCTTATTTGTTGAAATACTGGTACTGGTTGAAAGGTGACTTAGTGTGCTTGTTGAACGCATAGTCTCTCATATCCACAGACGATCCTAGCTCTGACATATACCAGTCTCTGAAGTCTTCGAATCTTGGTTCTCCTTCTTGGTCTACTACTCTGGCAGAAAGGAACGCTCCTTCAAGTTGTTCCATGCTGAAAAGAGGTTGTTCCGATCTTGGCAAATCTTCATTTTCATCTGCCCAGTCTCTAAGCCTATCAGCTCTTTCTTCTTGACCCATAGAAGTCAGCTTATCCGCTGCACTATTGTATGTCTGAGGAGTCATCTCTTCATTGAATCTTTTTATATGTTTCATTTTTTTTTATATTTTTTATTTATATATTAAATAAAAAATATAAAAAATACAATTTCTGTTTTATTTTTGGTCGAAAGGATTTATCCAGCATAGTTCTTCGCACTCTTCGCCTGTATCCTCATAGTTCCATATATCGCCGTCGAAGAATATAGGCCTTCCATCCGCGCTATGGCATAGCATCTCCGACTCTTCTACTTCTAACCAGACATCGTCTTCGGACCTTTCTGTATAGACCTTCCCGCATATATCATCTCCTTCTATCTCGAAGACCAGCGATATGTCTATATCAGGGAATCTCTTCTGAAGCCTTTCGAAGAATCGCTGTGGTGGTGCCCAGGCGGTGTTGAAGCAGATAAAGAACTCTGTGTCGCCCATATTGAAGTCCTGCTGTGCCTGCAAGTCCCATTTGGTTCCGTAAGTCGCTATGTTCCAGTCATACCAGTTGTCAGCACCATATTCCTTTATAAGCACTGCGCATTTCTCTGGTGTATTGTTTTCACATGGTATTAGACCGGTTGGCTCTTCGCCTAGCAGCTTTGAAATCTCTCCTTCTCTGTTGGCAGATACTGCGTCTTCGTTCATCCACTTCTTTCCTTTGGCGGAAGAGGATGGTGAAACGGTGTTCTTTATCTTCTCGGGCATTGGGAATATGTTCGACATCTGGAACGTCCCGTCTTTGATGGCTTCTGAATAGAACTCCGTCATTGCTTTCTTGCTTGCGGATATGGAGAGCCTGTTGTATGACCAGTTTGGCATAGTATTTTTTTATTTAAGTATATTATCGATTTTTTCTTCTCTTATCTCTGCTTCACTTTTAAACATTTTAGTCTTATGCGGGCAAATGCCTCTTTCAAATCTAACCATGCAGAATTCTGTCGAACCCGAATCGAGCAGCACATCATATGATTGTCCTTCGACAATAGAGCAGTCGCCCCATACCTCATCGGAAAGCGCGAATGATTCTATGCATATCATCTTCGTAAATTTGGCGTCTCTTGGAGCTTGCATCATATCTTTTAGTCTTCGATGTGGTTGTGCACTAGCTTCATTACCCAGACATTTTCGAACTCATACATCCCGCAGATTTCGCGTGCCTCTTCTTCTGTGGAGTAGAAGTTTATCTTGCCTCGAGCATCCTTCATGAAATCCATGTCTCTAAGGTCTATAATCACATATTTGTCTTTCATTGCTATTTGTTTCTACAAAGATAAGGATAAAGATTGAATAGAAATAGAATATAAAAAAATAATATATAACTACATGAAGTATATAAAATTATTCGAGGCGAATAAGACACCCAAGGCGAAATCAAAAGAGCTTAGAGAAAAGTTCCTGACTCTTATAGGCACCGATATAATCGATGCAGACAAACAAGAGATAGAAGATGCGTTAAGATCTATATTCGATATAGCGGGTGCTCCAGACGAGGAGCGAGTTTATATACGATATGTATATGGCGAACAGGCGGTTAAGCCAGGTTCTCTAGTCAAAGGCGGACATATATTCGAAGGGAATTGGTTAGACAATGCTGACTCCTATAAGCAGCTGAAAAACGCATATGAAAATCTTATAAATGGAAATCTAGAGCTGAGTGCTGTTTTTTCCTATACGATAAAGGATATAAGCGAAGAAGGTATGAGATTGGCGGAAGAAGAAATTGCCTATGCGAAAGATACTTTAGAGTCTATGGGATATTCTTTTGAGTTCCAGAAATATGATAAATTAGGCAATACTTCTGATTTAACACAGAAATATGATTTAAGCAGCAGAGATTTACCTGAGAGTGTCTTGCGTTTGAATGTCGTCAAAGGAGGCTTGGATGGCTCTTCTATAATAGAAGACAAAGAATACTATTCTTCTTTGCCTAAATCGATAATAAAAGGCTTTGATATGTTTATGCTTCAGTATAATGTTCCTGAAGAAAAGGCGGCAGAGTTCGCCAATATGCTAGGATCTGCGGACTGGACCAAAGAAGATTAAACCTTATTTTACCCAGGTTCCATTTCTACCGCCGGGCTCAGGAGCACCTAGAGCGACTGTGGCGATATCTTCGTTTTTTGTATGTGTGAGTAGAGCGACATAGCAATTTCCTCTTTGTATCTCTAATAGGTCTCTTACTTCTTGTTCGGTATACATCTTTTCTTGTTTAGGAAGACATTCTTTATTACAACTACCTTCGCAATACATACAACCTCTAGCACTATAATTCATATTATTTCTTTTTAAATAGTTCTTTTAGTTTTTCAATTTGGTTTCTAACCTTCCCACATCTAAAATGGTCTTTATTTTCAACCCATAGTCTTCCGTTATTTGAGGCATTTATTTTTCTAACACATTTTTTATGCTCACCGCATTCACATAAAGTGTCATTATCATTGTATAAGATAAATGGTGGTTTTAGGCTTAATTTAAATTTTAATTTCATCTTATTTCTTTTTAAATTTTTCAATAAAATTCTCGATATCTTTATCTGATTTTCTAGCTACGATGTTTCCATAATCTAAATGATAAGGCATAAAGTCAACTGCTTCTCTCATATCTTGTTCGCTATACATTCTTTTTTGTTGAGAAAAGATCTCAGGTAGTATTTCATTGATCAATATTTCTACATCGATTGAATTGCCTTTGTTGTACCCCCATTTGGCAAGTTCGCTTCTAAAATCCATAGTTTTCTTATTTTAAAATGTTCTGATTATTCTTCTTGCTTCCGCATCTGATTTGCTGGCTCTGATTCTTTGTATCAATTCCGAGTCGCATAGCTTTTCTCTTTGCCATTTAGCACCTGCTATAAAATGTTCTTTATACATTAATTTAGCTGCGTTTTTTGCAACATTAATTTCTACATATTTTTTAGAAGCTTCTTCAAGTGTTTCTTTTTTATATACGGGCATAGGAACTTCTAGCATGTCAGTAAGGTTTTCTTCTGGTCCGCAATCGCAATATGTCGTGTGTCCACAATAGCATTTAGTAGTTTCTTCATATAGTCCCAGTTCTTCGTCGCCTTTCATCATATCGATTAGGTGCTGCTTTTGCTCTCGATTTTTTTCCACATCATTAAGGAGTCTTTTCTTGTTGGATTCTGTGGATAGCAAATGTTCGGTTTCGTCTGTGTGTATTTTGAAGTCTATGAATTTAGGACTATCCAAATTTAAAACACCGCTTTCTGGCCATTTTTTATTTTCTGATGCAAGACGATCTATATCCCATGCTTTCCAATTTTTGTTATCTATTTTGCATGCGATAGATAAATTATCTATTAGTATTTCTATATCATCTAGCCTCCATACATCTTTGTTTGTATCGTCTTCAAAATCTTTTGTCAACATCGCAGCTTCTTGGCCTATTCTTGATAAGACTACGGTAGAACAAGGCGGGGTCCAGCATCCAAGTCCTGAGAAAACGCTTGTTATTTTATTGGCGACTTCAATCCCTCCGACAGAATCCATGGAAATGATTGTCGATAAAGGCTTTCCAAAAAAAGCATCTGAATTTTCAAAAGGTGTGCAGACTTCGATAAATCTTTGAAGGCCAGACCCTATGTTGTTCCAGTATGTTCCTGAAACAATTAGAAAGGCATCGCTTTTTTTGATGAGTTCATAAACCTCATCGATAGTCGATTTTGGATTCGCTATATCATATATTTCTACATCTGAAAGATTGCTTTTCTCAATATAACTTTTTGCCTTCAAAGCGATTTGATAGGAGTTTCCTTCTTGTCCTCTAATTGAGGCGTTTATGATTAATATCTTTGACATCATAGTTTCTTCTGCCGGAATTATCATAGAAGGACCTTCTAGCTTTAGATCGGTTATTTTTTTCCATTCTTCATCAAACTCTTCTCCAGACATGCCATCAAGCAACTCTTTTAATTTGCTTGCCAATTCAGATTTTGGCTTTATTATTCTGTAGCCATTGCTAAAGCTTTTAACTCCTAAACCTTTGACAACAGCTTTAACTTTTGGGTTTTGTCTAATCTTAACCTCGACACAGCTTGAGTTATTGACAAACCATTGGAGGAACTCATCATCAATGGCTTGAACTCCATATTTTATTAAGTCTCCATCTGTTGACATGACTATTTTAAAATCGAACTCGTTTCTGCAATAATCTTTATCTGCTATATTGATACAGTTCGTGTCTGTTTCAAATATAAAATCACCATCTTTGATTTCTTCATCAGAAGTGATGTAGACATGCTGAGCCTTGAAATCGGTATGGCTGGTATCGAAATTCTCTACGATGCTAAATGTATTTTTCCAAACATCTTTTATCAATCTGCTTGGGCTATCTGTAGGGATTATATGTATGTTTTTCATATTATTATTATTTTTCTTTGCAAATATAGCGAAATTATTCTATAATAAGAGACAATCTATGATTTCTCAGCTCTTTTTTCTTCCAATCTTCATACTCGACTCTGGCAAATCGGTGAACCGTCGAGTCGCATTGTTCGAATAAAACATCCAGTGTAAGCTCGCTCAGCTTTTCAGAAGCGACAAGGTTGTTGCCCAGCCGAATGCACATATAGTGGTCTATCGTCTCGAAAGGATTTGGTGGCCAAGGCTTAATCTTAATACTGTAAAAAGTATAGGCTTTGATTCCCTTTATATAGGATTCTGCTTCTTCGATTGTCATAGCTTGGTGTATTTTCGTGATTAATACTTTCTGAAAATCGATATGTCGTCTATATCTATTCTTTCCAGATTCTCTATCATAAGCAAAGCATCTCCGTGGCCAAGCCCTGAATTTGCGTTCTCTATAATAAGAGATCCGCTTTCTATATCGCCGGCTACTTTTTCATAGAATTCTTTCAGCTTCGATGTGGTTCGATATGGAGAATAGCTATATACTATGTCATACCCTTTATATGAGCAGTCCATTATATCGCCTTCTATAAGATCTATCCCGTCTTTCCAAAAGCCGACAAGGCTTTCTTTCATGAAATCTACATAAGCCTTTTGCTTTTCTATTCCCGAAAATGAAAATTCTTTTTTCGAATCCTTCGATTGCAGATAGAAGTCAAAAAGAGCAAAGCCCAATCCTATTCCGCAATCCACCATTCTATTCGATTTTTTCAGAAGGCCTCTTTCTTCCAGGCGCTTGATCAAGAATATGTTCTGTTCTATGTTGCTTGTTATGTTATAGAATTCGTTTCCTTCCAAAAAGCTATCTGGAAGAGCGGTATTGAATTTTTGAGTCTCCTGGAAATATAGCACCAGCTCTGGATGCGGCTCTACCTCTTCCGAGTTTCTTGTGTCTTTAATCTTTATCATATCTGTTATATTCTTTGCGAATGCTTTTGATCCGTTCCTAGCCATACGAATATGCGCTCCAGATACATTCGGGTCCATGTGGCATCGTAGTGCTTCTGCCTCTTTACTGCAGCTATCTCTGGTGCTGCGTCTCTCGTGTTAGAGATGACGTTCTTCCATTTCTTCTTTACGATCTTTGGACCAAAGAGCAGATATTTTCTATAGGATTTGGTTTCTTCTCGGTCGACTCTGGCTGTCGCGTAGCTATATCCGTAGTCTTTCCACTTTGCTCTATATTCTTTCCCGTCGATCTCGATCATAAACCATCGGTTGTGTTCAACTTGTGCCATTGCTTTTTTACAAAGATATAAAATTTTTATCAAAAAAAAGACATTAAGATAATAATATATAATACAAATATAAAAGCCGGTATGAAAGATGGAAATATAAGGTCGTTTGCGGCCTTCCACAGATTGAACGAAAGCACAGAAGAAGACTTCGATGTCGAGTATATCAGGAATTGTTTTGCGGATATAAGCGATGAATTCGATTTGACGATTACAGAAGAAGAAGAATCCGGAAGTGGCTATCGCTGGGGAAAGCCGAAGCATGTGAAGGTTGAGGTCAAAGTGCCTAGGCTGTCAGGAAAAATAGTTTTTGATGATGAGCAAATAAGCGATATAGACGCGAGATATGTGCATTCGATATCAGATCTCATCAAAGCAAGCGCGGATCTAAATAGGCTATTGGAAATGGTCGATCTATCAATAAAAAGGTTGACTGAAGAATATCCCGAATATAAGTTCACTAACAAACAGGTAGGAGCAAGTGAGCTACTATATCGAACAAGAGTAGATTCTACTTCGCCAATGCTCCTCATAACAATAACAAAATAAATAAAAGCAGCCTAAAGCCTTACGCTTATAATCGAATTTATAATCGGGCTCCAAACCGAGCTATTGACTGCATTATACACTGAGCTGTCAATCGACAAACACACGGAGGTCCATGCGGAATTCTTAACAGAATCGACCGAAATTCTTATCGGCTTTCCTAGCACTATCTGTTTTTTCATAATCTCATTAGTTTAGTTCTATTACCCATGTCATCGAATTATAGACTTGATCTCTTACCGAATTCGCAGAAGCCCATACCGGATCAATCAATGGCCGTGTTGAAACAAAATCTAAAGAGGCAGTGCATGCTGAAAGATGTGCTGATCGGCGAACAGAATCACCGATGCTGCTCGCGACCTTGGCCTTGACCGATTTACCCAATAGTATCTTTGCTTTCATAATTTTATCATTGAATAGGCAAATAGTTTGTTATATTCCGTTCTTTTTTCACTTTATTTTTATTTATGCGACAAATATAGGCATTTTAGAGTTTAAAAAATAATATATACTGAATAATAAAAAAAAATAATATATTATGTCAGACGAAAAAAGACAAAAAGTAGCAGATAGTCAAACTGCCAAGACCGTCAAGGATATGCTTGGTATGCCATACAAAGAATTCATGAAGGCGCTTACAGGAAAAGAAGCCCCTAGCGAAGGAAATGCACTTGGTGAGGTAGACCCTAAGGTAAAGGCTATACTTAATATGGGTCATAGTGACCTCAATGAAGACGACGAGAAGATTCCCGTTAAGACAATACCGATTCCTGTAAAAAATCTTTTACCTACTCAAAGCCAGATTGGACTTAAAGACTCTATCGGATTCTTGGCGTTCAAAAATCCAGATGGTGCCAAAGCTAGTCTTGGTGGTGTTGCCAACTTTGATGGAGCGATGATACTTACCGCAGACGGGAAGTACATATTGGACGGGCATCATAGATGGAGCCAAGTATACATGATAAACCCTGACGCGACGATACCCGCATTAGACCTAACTCTTAATTTAAAGAATGGAACAGAGATGCTTAAGGTAATACAGCTAGCTATCGCAGCTACTTACAGAAAAATTCTTATGAAGTCGGCTGACGCACCTACGGACATATTCAACGACGAGAAGACCGGTGCTGATGGAGAAAAGCTTACACAGATGCTTAAAGACATATTTGAAGGAAAATATGGAATAGAGGATGGCGGAAGCTTGGATAACGTGGCGAAGTTCAAAGATATATTGAAAGAAGCATGGAAAACAGACGACGAGGGCGTCATAGAGAAGCTTGTAGAGCATGCAAAGGAGGTAAAGGCGAAAAGACCGGCAGCGGCGCCTGTAAGGGCTATAATGCCTCAGCCATCGGATACTGCCAAGGCCACTGGAAATCCTAAGGATGACGGAACAGGAGGAATGCCTAAGGCGTTCATAAACAAGTTGACCGATGGATCTCTTAACTTCAAGGATCCTATCACCGTAAAGGAGGCGAAGGTCGAATCCAAAAAGTGGATAAAGACATTCGAACAGTTCAAAGGTAATAGATAATATTTAAAAAGGCTCACTTAAATAGTGAGCCTTTTTTATTATCTTTCTTTCGTATCCATATTATTTTATACTTTTCAAATGACCTATAATAACATCATCAAAGACCTCATCATATATTTTATCAAAATGTTCTAGCTCTATAAAGAAATGATAATATTTTTCCATTACGTCTATTATAAGATATCCATCTAACATATTTTTATAAAAGTCATTATCAACATCTTTCTTAAAGTTAAATAAGTATTTTGGATTGCAAGACTTATAATAAAAATCCTTTAATTCGTCTAAATTGTTTAAGTAATACTTTGTATTATTTTCTGAGTTAAAGTAAAGGTATTTAAAATTTGAATTTTCCATCTTTAACATCTTTTTTTTCTATTATGCGAATATAGCCATATTTGTTTGATTTTAGCATCGCAATTATTTTTTATTTTAACCGCAAAGTCCGATATGCTTCAAGACATATCGGACTTCGTAATTCAATTCTCCTAGTATGGTAGCTTGAACGGTATTAAATGCTATTCTGCCGAGCTAGCCTCGATTTCTGCTTCTGGTGCCTTTTCTCCAAAAGAATCGATGTTGTCGTATATCACAGGAACGACTTCTTTCCCGTCAGTGTCGATGAATCCTGATTTGCCTTCTTTGCTTTTCACCAATGCCCATCCTTTTATTGTCTGTCCATATTTCTCGATAGAAGAGTATTTGACGCTGATTGCGATGTTGCCGTCTTTGTCGATAAGTCCTTTCAATCCGTTCGCGTCTACAAGGATAAGACCCTTTGTGTGCTCGTCAAACTTTCCGATGCTGTCGTATGCTGTCGCCACGACTTCTCTTCCTTTGTTGTTTATAAATCCAAATTTGCCTTCTTTTTTGACGAGGGCCCATCCTTTTTTATATTCGTCAAAGTCGCCAATCTCTTCGTATTGCGCTTCTACTGCGATTCCACCTTTTTTGTTGATGATTCCATAAAGGCTGTCGATTTGAACTTTTGACCAGTCTTTAGTTATCTTCTGTAGGTTTCCGATCGAATTGTGCGTTGTCGGTATAACTACTACACCGTTTTCGTTGACGATTCCGTATTTTTCGCTTGACTTCACGATGAATAGCTCTTGCGAGAAGGCAGCTGAGCAGATCATCAATGCGGCAAGCATTAATAGATTTTTCATATTTTTTGTTATTTTTAAAAGGTTATATCAAATGCAAGGCACTTTGTTTAGAATCTTTTTCTATTTAATGTATTTTATATGTCATCAGAAGCTATTCGAAGCCATCTGACGACCGCGAACGCACTGATGATACTCAATGCTACAACGTATCTAGATTCTTCGTCTGCGGTATCCGGAGTCGATTTCTGGAAGCAGCCCCATGCGATAAGAGCCATCACCATTATTGTAAGGACATAGGTCCATATCTTATAGATTTTATATCTTTTCATTTTCTATCATTATATTTTATTCAGTCTATCTATGAGCTCTTCTATGTTTTCCTTTCTGTAGAATCTGGAGTTCCAAAGCTCTGGCATACCGACCATCTCTTCCAGCTTTTCATATGGTAGCGGAACCAGGTCTCTGATCCATCCCTCTTTGTTTGTCACGTCGTAGAACCCGCCGTTGTCTATCACATATCCTTCTGCCTTTATGGCGATATGGCTGAACAGTATGTCGTACTCGACCGCGGCTGGAGCCCCAGGCAGGTAGAATATCTCGCTGTCTATGCCATGTTTTTCTCTCATCACCTTACATAGATGGTATGAGAATGTGCCGCAACCTCCCCAATTTATGTCGGGAAGTTCGCGGCTTATCTTTTCTATCTCGCGGCTTATATGCAGAAGCTTGTCGTCAATGCTTCGCTCCATAGATTCTATTTTTTAGTGACCACGGTGGGATTTGAACCCACACGCCCTCGCGAGCACCACCCCCTCAAGATGGCAAGTCTACCGTTTCTCCACGTGGCCTTTTTTTAATCTTGGTAAATATACGCCGATTTTTTGATGCTCACAAGAAAGTATCGATTTTATTTTTCGACCGTCCAGTTTAGGCGGAATTCCTCGCTTGGCACAACTGTCTTGTTTTCCAATTCGACTTTTCCCGACTTCCTTACTCTTTTGACTTTGAACACCAATCCTGTTGGCTTGTATCTTGCATATTCCATTTTTCAAAGATATGGATAATATTCCAACTCACAATGAAATATTAAAAAAAGAGAGCCAGATAAATGGCTCTCGAATTATTTTGTTGCTTGCATGCTACCACCTTTTTGGCTCTAGATCCAAGCCAAAGCTTTGAAGCAGCCAGTCATGAAGAATCTTTCTTATCTGGCTTTCTTCCAAGCACAGAACGGTTCTGAAGAATCCCCATATCGAATCATAGGAAACATAAGCGATTTTTTCTATGGTACCCGGCCATTGCATATTCGAGACATTGTTTTTCTTGTAGAAGAATACCGCGGAGCCATTCTTTTCACGGTAGACAACATTCGTTAAAAAATTCCGGTCCAGTGTAAGGTCTGAAAACCTTTCTTTAAGCCACTCTCCCAAAAGCGACTCGATAGAATCGCCTTCGCATAATATAGCAACCTTGCCGCTATACCAGTCTAGGTTGACGTTCCAGAAAATCCCTTCACTCTCTTCTCTCATATGCTCCTCGAAACCCGCCAAGTCTCTGACATTAGGAGATTCTAGCAATCTAAAGACTCTGATTCGGTCCTTTAGGTCATCAGACATTGAAACCTGAAGGTCTCCGCCTAATATATCCGTCTCTTCAATCTCGCCTAGGTGCAGCCTGAGTATATCCTTCGCGTCTTCTAGTGTGTCGCTTTGAAAGCTTTCGAACAATTTTATCCATTTCATAGAATATATATTAAATCTATAAAGTAAAAAATTAATCTATTATACACCTAGCTCTTCCAGCTTCTCTCTTCTCCATTCAGAAATCTCTTTGAAGAGAAGGTTGTTGTATCGCCAAAGATGTCCATCTATATTCACCACGAGTATCTTGTAGGTCGTGCTCGGTCTTCTTCCGTCGCAGCGAAAGAACTCATACGAGTCTGCTTT